>SAMEA3387482__coassemble_643_pt1 | contig 6081 bp, 4 predicted proteins | sample SAMEA3387482__metabat2_high_PE_012 | metagenome-assembled genome bin SAMEA3387482 (sample SAMEA3387482) | Felis catus | biome: Faeces | place: United Kingdom | collected 2012 | reverse complement strand
CGGCAGGAGCACAGCAGTTCCACGGCCAGCACGCGCGCAAAGGCCGGAATCGACCGGCGCAGCTTGCGGGCGGCGGCCCAACCCATCGACACGTGATCTTCCTGCATGGCGGAGCTTGGAATCGAATCGACCGAGGCAGGCACGGCGTTACGCTTCATTTCGGAGACGATGCCGGCAGCGGTGTATTGGGCGATCATGAAACCGGAGTCCACGCCCGGGTCACCAGCCAGGAACGCCGGCAGGCCGCGGTTGCGCGCCACGTCAAGGAAGCGGTCGGTACGACGCTCGGAGATAGAGGCTACGTCGGCAGTCGGAATCGCCAGGAAATCGAGCACATAGGCCAGCGGCGCGCCATGGAAGTTGCCGTTGGACTCCACACGGCCGTCCAGCGTGACGCACGGGTTATCGATGGCGGAGGCGAGTTCCACGCCCGCCACGGAGGCCGCGTATTCCACGGTGTCGCGGGCGGCGCCGTGCACCTGCGGGGTGCAGCGCAGCGAGTAGGCGTCCTGCACACGCACGGTGGAGCCCGGGCGGCCGGCCTCAATCAGACCAGAGTCCTTGAGCATGCGGGCGATGTTCGCAGCGGAATCGCCTTGGCCGCGATGCGGGCGCAGCGCCTGCAAGTCGGCGGCGAATACGCGGTCGTTGCCGAGCATGCCTTCCACGCTCATCGCGGCGGCGACATCCGCGGTCTTGAGCAGCAGGCGCAGATCGGTGATGGCCATACACAACATGCCGAGCATGCCGTCGGTGCCGTTGACCAGCGCCAGTCCTTCCTTCTCTTTCAAATCGACGGGCGTGATGCCGGCCGCACGCAGCGCTTCGCCGCCGCCGATCTTGAGGCCGTCAGCGTTGCGGGCCTCGCCTTCACCCATCGCCACCAAAGCACAGGCTGCGAGCGGCGCCAAATCACCGGAGCATCCGAGTGAACCGTATTCGTAGACCACCGGGGTGATGCCGGCGTTCAGCATATCGGCGTAGACCTGCGCGGTTTCCGGGCGCACACCGGTGCGTCCGGTGCACAGGGTGCTCAGGCGCAGCACCAGCAGGCCGCGCACCACCTCACGCTCCACTTCCGGTCCGGCACCGGCGGCATGCGAGCGAATCAGACTTTTCTGCAGCTGCGCACGCTGTTCCTTGGGGATGGAGGTGGAGGCGAGCGCGCCGAATCCGGTGGAGATACCGTAATGCGGCACGGTGTCGTCGGCCAAATGATCGATAACCGCGCGACTCAGCGCCATCTCATGCTTCGATTCGTCCGAAATCGCCACTTTGGCACCGCCGCGCGCTACGGCGATAACGTCCTCGATGCTCAGCGCTCCAACACCTACGGTGACCGTCTGCTCTGCCATGCTCATACCTTTCTATATATGTGCCGCATTCCGCATATACGACATATGCGGCACATGCTTCGCCGGGGATCCGCGACTGCCCGCATTCGCTCACCGCACCTGCCCATCAACAGCAGGCGACGCAAACGCGACCAATCGCTCCCCGAGTAATCAAACCTTGGCCATTTCACCTCAGTCGGATGCCCGCCATAAGCCACTTCGTCCATCTTGTGTCTGAAATCTCAGACATGTAAGGTGATGGAAATATGAGCCATGCCTCGCAGCAATACGCCTTCACCGAGCCACGTACCGTCAAGCGGGCGCAGGTGAAGCCATCAGAACGGGAACATCAGACATCATCATCCGCGCCACGTGTCTCGCTGGCTCCGGCGGCCGACCGTACGCTCGACATCCTCGAGTTCATCGCGAGCAATGGTCAGACGCAAGCCGCCACGCTCGCTCGCGAACTCGGCATTCCGCGCTCCACGGTGTACCAATTGTTGGAGATTTTGGAGCGTCACGGACTGGTCACCCGCCTTGCCGAGCAGCGCGCGTACGGCATCGGACTCAAGACTTTCGAGCTGGGATCGGCCTATTCTCGCCAACATCGTGTATCGCAGGTCGCGCATCCGGTGTTGGCGCGTCTTGTTGACGAGACCGGCGAAAACGGACATCTGGCCGTGCTGCACGGCAACGAAATCATTTATGTGATTGAGGAGCGCGCCGCGCATCGCCCGCCGCTAGTGTCAGGCGTGGGCGTGCGCCTACCCAGTCACCTGACCGCCACCGGGCGGGCCATTCTGTCCGCACTCCCCCGCAATCAGGTCCGCGCGCTATATCCCAATCGTCAGGCGTTCACCGACCGCACCGGCATCGGCCCCAAATCGCCCAAGGAGCTGGAGGCAACGCTCGCCGAAACCCAACGCACCGGTTTTGCCGAGGAACACGGAGACGTGACGCCCGGCTTTGATTCATACGCCGTCGCTGTGCGCGACTACAACGACTTTCCCATCGCCGGGCTGGCTCTCACTTTCGTGAGCGGATCGCTGCGCCCCGAACAGGAGCGGTCGCTTAAGACCAAGCTGCGGCTTGCCGGCACGGAACTGTCCCGGCGTCTCGGCGCGGTCGGCAGTTTGACATGAGGATTCGCGAGATCATCGTGCTGGGCTCCTTCGCCCCGATCACGATTTTCTCAACTAAGTTCACCGATTCGCTGACCGGCAACGCCAAACTCGCCGGCTTCTCGCTGACAGTGACGGCCATCATCAGCCTGGTGGTGATGACCGCCCTGCACGCACTTCTGCCGGGAGCGTAAGGCGCGTTCTTGGTTCCCCTCAGTCAGCTTCTCCGCCTGGACGGCTCCCCTCAGAGAGGGGATCCAGAACGAGTCACGCCCGAACGATTACGTTGCGCAGATCGCCGATGCCTTCGACGTGCACGATGGTCTCGTCGCCTGGGTCGAGGTGACCGGAAGCGTTCGGCGTGCCGGTCATGATCACATCGCCCGGCAGCAGCGTGGAGAACGACGAAATCGCGGCAATCTGCTCGGGGATGCCGTGAATCAGGTTCGCGGTGGTACCGGACGCCATCGGCACATCCTCGCCATTCAGCGTGAAGGAAATCTTGGCATCCCTCCAGTCGAGGTCGTCACGCATCACAATCCACGGGCCAAGCGGGCAGGAGGTATCGAAACCCTTGGCGCGCGTCCACGTGGGGTCGATGCCCTGCAGGTCGCGCAACGTCACGTCGTTGACGCATGTGAAGCCGAGCACGTAATCCATCGCGTTCTCGACGGTCACGTTCTTGGCGATACGGCCCATCACCACGGCCACTTCCGGCTCGAAGTTCATGTCCTTGGAGCAGGCCGGGTACACAATCGGGTCGTCGGGGCCGATTACCGAGGTGGACGGCTTGGTGAAGATCACCATGTCTTCCGGCGCGTGGGCGATTTCGGAGTGGCCGGCCTCGTGCATGAACTGGGCGTGGGCCTCATAGTTCTTGGCCAGACCGTAAACCTTGGAGGGGATGACCGGGGAGAGCAGACGGATGCCATCGCCGTCGACCGGGTAACGAGTGCCGGTGGGCTTGACCTGGTCGCCGGCCAGCGGATGGCCGTCCAGTTCGATGAGGTAGTCCTTGCCGTCCGTTTCGTCCTTCTGCACGAAGGCGTAGCGCGGCGAATCATTCAAAGAAAAACGTGCGAGTCTCATGCCTGTAAGCCTACTCCTTGGCGGTTCCTTCCGCAGAAGCATCCGTCCAAGGAGCAAGCAGACCGGCCTTCAATCGACCAAAACGCACGTTCGCTGGGATTGCTACTTTTCGGTCCAGGTTTTGTCATACAGCGACTGGCCGCTTTGCGTGTGCATGATGACGCGCAATGATGCCTTGCCGCTGGAGGTCTTGCACATCGAGCCCAGCAGATTCGCGGTGGATTGATAGGTGCTGTCCATAGCATCCAGTGAGGAAGCGGCGGTATCGCCTAGCGAGGCATAGCTGTCGTCGAGCACGTACTCGTACACCAAGGTGTCACCGTCGACACGGTAGTTGAAGGTGATGCCGGTGTCTGCAAACGTATCCGCTTCGGATTCAATGGAGTCCTTGAATTCCAAAGAGTCGACGAAATCCTGAATCGAATCGTACAGCCCATAATCGCCGTCGGTTAGATCGTCATGGGTTTCGCCCAACGTGTCGTCCAGCGCATCGTCAAGATTATCTTGAGCTTTGCTCTTATCGCTGCTATCACCGTTGCCCGAAGAGGACTGACTATAGAAGGAATCGGTTTTCGCCTCATCTATAGCCTTGCTGGCATACGAGGCACCGCCGACGATCAGCGCGATGACCAGTATTACCTGTATCACCATGCCCGCCGCACTGATGATGATGCCGGCGATGGCCAAGCCCTTGCCCTTGCCGCCCTGTTTCTTAATCTGGTTGAGGCCCACGATGCTCAGGATCAGACCGGGGAGTGAGACAAGGAACGAGCAGATAAAACCGGCAATAGCCAGGCCGTTGTACTTCTGGTTCGCTTCAGGCGGCACACTGCCGTAAGAACCAGACCATCCCGGCTGGCCGTTCGGTTGGCCGCCTTGCATATACGGGTTATAGGGCGTTTGCGGAGGCACGGCCCCGCCGCCCGGATATACCGGAGCACTACCGCTGCCATAGACCGGAGGAACCGATCCGCCTGCCGGAGCCGCCCCCGGATAGGGCGAATTGGGCGCTGCCGATGCGGGCGCGGGCGAGGGCGCTGCCGATGCGGGCGCGGGCGCAGCGGCAGGAGTCACTGGTGGCAAAGCCTGCGTAGGCGGTACCGGCTGATTGACCGGCGCAAGAGGCTGGGTGGACTGCTCGGCAGGTGTAAACGCCTGCGTAGGCTGCTCAACAGGAGTGAACGCCTGAGTGGGCTGTTCGCCCGCTGCGAGTGCTTGGGTTGGAGCATTGTTGGCGGCGGTTCCTGCTTCCCCCGTCATCGCATTTAACGGCTCAGTCGGATTGGCGTCAGCTTGCTGCCACGGCACCTGGCCGTTCGGATTGACATTCGGATCAGTCATGACATGCACTCCTTCAACTGCATCGCACCCCACTTGCGAGATGCGCCCCTCGTCTTACGCGCCACATTGTGCGTTACAGACAACTGTACTCCTCGTGGCGAGCCTTAAGTACCCCAGGAAATTTGGCTTCCCAAAAAACACAGAAGCCTGAAACCGGCTATTGCCTCAGCAATATTCAGTCGGTTTCAAGCTAAATCGTTAATCCTCTGGTGAAACGACGGTCTACTTCTTCAGCAGCGGCGCGACTTGTTCCTCGTAGGCGGTCAGGGCGGTGTCGATCACCTGGTGCATGTCGTAGTACTTGTACGTGCCCAGACGACCGCCGAACACAGTGTTCGGCTCGGCCTTGGCCTTGGCCTCGTACTGGGCGTACAGGGCCTTGTCCGCGTCGGTGTTGACCGGGTAGTACGGTTCGTCGCCGCGCTCGGCGAAGCGGCTGTACTCCTCCCACACCACGGTCTTGTTCGGGTTCTGGGAGTCATGACGTTCCGGGTTGAAGTTCTTGAACTCGATGGCGCGGGTGTAGGGTACGTCCGCGTCGGAGAAGTTCATCACCGGGCAGCCGAAGTGGTCGCCTTCGTCGTAGCGTACTTCCTTGAAGTCCACCGTGCGCCACTTGAGGTCGCCCAGCTCATAGTCGAAGTAACGGTCCACCGGGCCCGTGTACACCACCGGCACGCCGGCGGCCTTGAGCGCGGTCTTGTTGTACGGCTGGGACTCGTCGAAGAAGTCGACGCCAAGCTCCACAGTGATGCGCGGGTCGTCAATCATGCGCTCCATCCACTTGGTGTAGCCGTCCGTGGGCAGGCCCTCCCACGTGTCCTTGAAGTAGCGGTTGTCGTAGTTAAAGCGCACGGGCAGGCGCTTGATGATGGCGGCCGGCAGCTCGGACGGGTCGGTCTGCCACTGCTTGCCGGTGTAGTTCTTGATGAACGCCTCATACAGGGGGCGGCCGATGAGCTGAATGCCCTTGTCGTTCAGGTTGGCCGGATCGGTGCCGGCCAGCTCGCCCGCCTGCTGTTCAATCAGGGCCTTGGCCTCGGCCGGCGTGTAGTGCGCGTGGAAGAACTGGTTGATGGTGCCGAGGTTGATGGGCAGCGGGTAGACCTCGCCGTCATGCGTGGCGTACACGCGGTGCACGTAGTTCGTGAAGCTCGTGAAACGGTTCACGTAATCCCACACGCGCTTGTTGGAGG
>SAMEA3387482__coassemble_775_pt1 | contig 7940 bp, 5 predicted proteins | sample SAMEA3387482__metabat2_high_PE_012 | metagenome-assembled genome bin SAMEA3387482 (sample SAMEA3387482) | Felis catus | biome: Faeces | place: United Kingdom | collected 2012 | reverse complement strand
CGCATATACGGCGTCGAGAATCCGCACCATCTCGCTTTCGTCGTTGCCGTAACCGTGGAACATCAGGAAAATGGGGTCATTGCCGCCGGCATCGATCTGGCTTGTCATCTGCATTCGCATCGTCATCACCTCACCAGCGAGCTTACATGCATTAGACTTGTAGCGATTGACCCACCGAGCACGCAAGGAGCAAGTTATGGAGCCGAGGCGCGGGCCTCTCACCGCAGGCGAGAAAGTGCAGTTCACCGACCGCAAGGGCAAGAAGATCACCGATCAGCTTGTGGCCGGCGGCTCCACGCAGACCGAGCATGGCCTGATTCTGCATGACGATGTGATTGGCAAGATCGAAGGCACCGTGATCCTCACCGTGCATGCCAAGCGCGAGGCGCAGGTCAATCAGGTCTACCCCGAGAAAGACAAGAACAAGCCGTGGAAATCGTCGCGCGCCATCGGCGGCTGGGAGTATGCGGTGATGCGCCCGCGACTGGCCGATTATGTGCTTTCGATGCCGCGCGGCGCGCAGATCATGTATCCGAAGGACATCGCCCAAGTTATTCAGCTCGGCGACATCCGCTCCGGCATGCGCGTGCTTGAGTCCGGTGCCGGCTCGGGCGCGATGAGCGTGAACCTGCTGGACGCCGTGGGCGAGCGCGGCCATCTGACCACGATCGAGCTGCGCCCCGAATTCGCCAAGGTCGCCCAAGCCAATGCCACGCTGTACTATGGCGAGGCCCCCAGCTGGTGGGATCTCAAAACCGGCGACTTCGATTCCGTTGCCGCCGAACTGCCCGAACACTGGTTCGACCGCATCATGCTCGACATGCTCGACCCGTGGAACAGGCTCGAGCAGGCATACCGCGTGATTGCCCCCGGCGGCGTGTTGGTCAGTTACGTAACTACCACCACGCAGATGAGCCGCATGGCCGAAGCCCTGCGCGCGGCCGGCTGCTGGACCGAGCCGCAGATCCAGGAATCGTTCGAACGCACATGGAAGGCCCAGGGCCTCGCCGTACGCCCCGACCACCAGATGATCGGTCATACCGGTTTCCTTGTTATCTCGCGCGCCATGGCCTCCGGGTTCGAGGCGCTCAGAAAGCGCGATCGCGTGACCAAGGACACACAGACCGACATCGACTCGCTCACCGACGAACAGCGTGAGGCGCGGATCGAGGAACTGGAACTGCGCGACATCTCCGACCACAAACTACGTAAGGTGTTGCGCGACCTCGACCGTCAGGTGGGAGAACTTGGCAATACGCACGAATAACCGCCAAACGATGAGTTTGTGAACGCTCACACACCTCTATACTGGAAGCAATACCACACCGCCACACCGCCACACCGGGCAGACGGTTCGTGAAGGGAGCCACGGATGGGCATCAAGCTGAGTAAAGTCGCCAAAGCGGCGAAGAAATACGACCATATTCTCATCATCATGAGGCATGCCAAGGCTGAGCCGTTCGGCGACAAGGGTGACTCGGAGCGCGAGCTCACCGACAAAGGTCTGAAACAGGCGAAGGCCGTGGGCAAGGGCATCGAGTCGTTGGGACTGGTGCCCGACCAAATCTCCTGCTCGTCCGCCACCCGCACGCGCCAGACGTTGGACCGCATGCTCAAGACCTTTGGCGACAAGCCAATCGTCGACTACCGCATCAGCCTGTATGACGGGGGAGTACAGGCGGTGTTCGACGAGCTCGCCCACGTCAAGGCCAAGAACCGCGTGTTCATGATCGTGGGCCACGAGCCGACTGTGTCGATCAGCGCCCAATGGCTCGCCTCCGCCGACTCCGACGGCGAACGACTCGACCTGCTGAATTTGGGACTTTCGCCCGCATCCATCGTGATCATGGGATCGAACAAACCGTTCGACGAATGGCAGGTGCACAGCGGCGAACTGCTCGCGGTCATCAATGTGAAAGACTTCGACTAAAGCGGATATAAATTCCATCTATAACGACACTCTGCGGCCATTTATAAGGGCCGGAATCCGGATGTTTTGCTACCCTAAGTCGGGTTACGAACGCATACATTGGAGGATTCATGTCCACTCTGACTTCCGTCTCCGGCTTCCCCCGCATCGGGCAGAACCGCGAACTGAAGAAGATCATCGAAGGCTACTGGAAGGGTGTCAACGACCTCGCCGCCGTCAAGGCCACCGCCGCCGAACTGCGCGCCAAGCACTGGAAGCTGCAGCAGGCCGCCGGCATCGACCTCATTCCCAGCAACGACTTCAGCTACTACGATCAGATGCTGGACACCGCCATCCTTCTCAACGTGATTCCGCAGCGTTACGCACGTCTCTCCTTCGACAACCCGGAGGACACCCTCTTCGCCATGGCCCGCGGCTACCAGGGCGACAAGGGCGACGTGACCGCCCTGCCGATGAAGAAGTGGTTCACCACCAACTACCACTATCTGGTGCCCGAAGTCGAGTCGGCCGCGGAGATCAAGCTCAACTCCACCAAGCCGTTCGACGAGTTCAACGAGGCCAAGGCGCTGGGCATCGACACCAAGCCCGTGTTCATCGGCCCGTACACGTTCCTGAAGCTCGCCCGTACCCCGGAAGCCACCGAACTCGAGCTCGACAAGGGCCTGGTCAACGCCGTGGCCGCCGTCTACGCCGAAGTGCTCGCCAAGTTCAACGAGCTCGGCGCCGCATGGGTCCAGCTCGACGAGCCGTACCTCGTGCTCGACAAGGAGCCGGGCGACGTTGAACTCTTCAAGACCCTGTACACCAAGATCCTGTCCGCCAAGGGCAATGTCAAGGTGCTGCTCAACACCTACTTCGGCCACATCGCCGACGTGTACGAGACCGTCAACCTGCTCGGCTTCGACGGCATCGGCCTGGACCTCAACGAAGGTCGCGAGGAGAACCTCGAAGCCGTCGCCAAGTATGGCGTGGCCTCCAACACCACCATCTTCGCCGGCGTGATCAACGGCCGCAACATCTGGCGCAACAACTACGCCGTGAGCCTCGGCCTGGTCGACGCGCTGAAGCAGGTCACCGCCAACGTGGCCGTCTCCACCGCATCCTCCCTGCTGCACGTGCCGTTCAGCACCGAAGGCGAGACCGGCATCCCGGCCGAAGACCTCAAGCACTTCGCGTTCGCCGTCCAGAAGCTCGACGAGCTCAAGGAAGTCGCCGCCCTGGCCGACGCCACCGAGGACGAGAAGAAGGCATCCGCCGCCCTCGCCGCCAACCAGGCTCTGTTCGACGGCACCCGCGTGGCCGCCGACCCGGCCGTCGCCGAGCGCATCGGCAAGCTGTCCGACGCCGACTACGTGCGTCAGCCTGCCCGCGAGGAGCGTCAGGCCCTGCAGCGCGAGGCCCTCGGCCTGCCGCTGCTGCCGACCACCACCATCGGCTCCTTCCCCCAGACCAAGGAGATTCGCGCCGAGCGTGCCAAGCTGCGCAAGGGCGAGGTCACCAAGGAAGCCTACGACGAGTTCATCAAAGCCCAGATCGACGCCGTCATCAAGAAGCAGGAGGAGATCGGCCTCGACGTGCTCGTCCACGGCGAATTCGAGCGTAACGACATGGTCGAATACTTCGGCCAGAACCTCAACGGCTTCCTGTTCACCAAGAACGCTTGGGTGCAGTCCTACGGCACACGTTGCGTCAAGCCTCCGATCGTGTGGGGCGACGTATCCCGCGCCAACCCGATCACCGTGGAATGGAGCGCCTACGCGCAGTCCCGCACCGATCATGTGATGAAGGGCATGCTCACCGGTCCGGTCACCATCCTCAATTGGTCCTGGCCGCGCGAGGACATCACCCACGAGCAGCAGACCAAGCAGCTCGCCCTCGCCATCCGCGACGAAGTGCTCGATCTCGAGGCCGCCGGTATCAAGGTCATCCAGATCGATGAGGCCGCCCTGCGTGAGAAGCTGCCGCTGCGCAAGTCCGACTGGCACGTCAAGTACCTCGACTGGGCCGTTCCGGCCTTCCGTCTGGTGCACTCCGCCGTCAAGCCGACCACCCAGATCCACACCCACATGTGCTACTCGGAGTTCAACGACATCATCCGCGACATCGACGCGATGGATGCCGACGTGATCTCCTTCGAAGCCTCCCGTGGCGATCTGGTGGTGCTCGACGCCATTCATGACGCGCACTTCGAGACCGAGGCCGGCCCGGGCGTCTACGACATTCACTCCCCGCGTATTCCTTCCGAGAAGGAGATCGAGGATCGTATCTACGAGATCCTTGACAAGATGGACGTCAAGAAGGTGTGGATCAACCCTGACTGCGGTCTGAAGACCCGTGGTAACGCCGAGACCTGGCCGAGCCTGGAGAACCTGGTCGCCGCCGCCAAGGCCGTGCGCGCCAAGCTCGACAAGTAGCGGAAATCACCGAGCTCCCTCTGGATGAGGGAGCTCGGGTTTATGTAAGGAAATCAGCATGCATTCCCCGATGTTCACCCTTGAGGTCTTTCCCCCGAAGCGCAACGCGCCTGTCGGCACCATCTACGACACCCTCGACGGACTCGAAGGGCTGAACCCCGACTTCATCTCCGTGACCTACGGTCACGGCACCCATTCCGACCGCACCGCCACCGCGCGCATCGCCCACACGATCAGCAAGGAATACGGCATCCCTGCAGTCGCCCACCTGACCGCGCTCTACTCCGACAAGGCCAAGATCGATGAGGCTCTCGACATGTTCGAGGAAGCCGGCGTGAGCGCCGTGCTCGCGCTGCGCGGCGACTACATCGACGGCGAGCAGCTGGTCGGCGAGTTCAACCACGCCAGCGACCTCGTGTCATACATCCGCTCCGTGAAGCCGGACTTCAAGGTGTTTGGTGCTTGCTACCCGGAAGGCCACTATCAGGCTGACTCGCTGGACCAGGACATCGAAAACCTCAAAATCAAGGTTGATGCCGGCGTCACTCACCTGATTTCCCAGCTCTTCTACGACAATGAGGACTTCTACCGCTTCCTCGACAAGGCGCGCGCCGCCGGCATCACCGTGCCGATCGAGGCGGGCATCATGCCGGTGCGTGGAGCCAAGTCCGTGCGTCGCATGGCCGAGCGCAACGCCTCGCGCATCCCGGACAGGCTCAACACCCTGCTGAACAAGTGGGGGGACGACATCCAGTCCCTGCGTGCCGCCGGCATCCTCTACGCTTCCGAGCAGATCGCCGACCTCGTGGCCCACGACGTGGACGGCGTCCACCTGTATTCGATGAACCACCCCGCCACCACGCGCCGTATCTGGCGCAATGCGGAACCGTTGTTCCGCGGTACGCAAGGTTGACGCATATCGCGGCGCGGCGCATCTCAATGCGTCGCGCCGCACGTTAATCTGCTGGCGAAACCCAGAGTTCTCCCAGCGGCCGATGGGTATCATGAACGTGCAAGCCAACCAAAGCGATGGAAGGGAGTCCGTTATGTGCACTGGTGTCCGTTTCTCCGATGATGAGGGCAACACCTATTTCGGACGTAATCTCGACTGGAGTTTCTCATATGGGGAGACCATCCTGGTTACTCCGCGCGGCTACCACTATGACACGGTGTTTGGTGCGGGCGGCAAGGCGAAGCCGAACGCGGTGATCGGCGTGGGTGTGGTCATGGCCGATAGGCCGATGTATTTCGACTGCGCCAATGAACATGGTCTGGCCATCGCCGGCTTGAATTTCCCCGGCTACGCCTCGTTCGTCCACGAACCGGTCGAAGGCACGGAAAACGTCGCCACGTTCGAATTTCCGCTGTGGGTGGCGCGTAATTTCGACTCCGTCGACGAGGTCGAGGAGGCGCTCAGGAACGTGACGCTCGTCTCCCAGATCGTGCCGGGACAGCAGGAGTCTCTGCTGCACTGGTTCATCGGCGACGGCAAGCGCAGCATCGTCGTCGAGCAGATGGCCGATGGCATGCACGTGCATCATGATGACGTCGATGTGCTGACCAATCAGCCGACGTTCGACTTCCATATGGAAAACCTGCGCAACTACATGTGCGTCAGCAACGAGATGGCCGAACCGACTTCATGGGGCAAGGCCTCCTTGACCGCCTGGGGTGCGGGTGTGGGCATGCATGGCATCCCGGGCGACGTGAGTTCCCCGTCGCGCTTCGTTCGTGTGGCCTACACCAACGCGCATTACCCGCAGCAGAACGATGAAGCCGCCAATGTGTCGCGCCTGTTCCACACCCTCGGCTCCGTGCAGATGGTGGACGGCATGGCGAAGATGGGCGACGGCCAGTTCGAACGCACGCTGTTCACCAGCGGATATTCGTCCAAGACCAACACCTATTACATGAACACCTATGATGACCCCGCCATCCGTTCCTACGCCATGGCCGATTACGATATGGATTCCTCGGAGCTCATCAGCGTCGCCCGATGACTCCTTCCCGGCTCATGCCCCATTCGGAGGGCATGAGCGTATATAGTGGAATCTTATGGAATCGTCGATCTTCAAACCCAGCTCCATGGACCTCATCAGGGCAGGTCTGCAAGACCTCGACAAGGCCCGCGCCTTGTTCGACCAGCTCAAGGCGGACGACATTCCCGATGAGCGATGCGCCGAACTGCTGAGCGCGCTGGCCCACGCCTGCGACCCCGATATGGCATTGAGCAATTTCGTGGATATCGTCAACGCGATGCAATCCAGCCAGCGCGATCTGGAACACGTCATCCCCGACAACGACGCCCTGAAGCGTCTGGTCACGGTGCTCGGCGTCTCCGACGCGATGGGCAAGTTCATGCGCTTCAAGCCGCAGCTTGTGGAGGCGGCAGCAGTCGACAACTGCAACAGCCATCTGTTCAATCACGCGCAACGCCGTGCACGTCTGCTCAAGGCGGTCGGCGCGGACCCGGACGAACCGGCCATGCCCGTCGCCTCCAAGGATCTGGCCGAAGCGGCCACGGCCCTGCGTTCCAGCTACCGGAACCAACTGGCCGCCATCATCGCCCAGGATGCCGTGGCGGACGACCCGACCTCCATCCAACCGACCATCAGCCGCGAACTGTCCGACCTCGCGGACGCGGCGCTCGAAGGCGCGCTGGCCATCGCCCGCCACGAAACCGAGGGCAGCGAGCACGTGCGCTTCACCATCATCGGCATGGGCAAACTCGGCGCACAGGAACTGAACTACGTCTCCGACGTGGACCTCATCTACGTGGTCGAACCGGCCGACAAGGATGTGGACCATCAGACGCTGATTCGCGTGGGCACCAAGATGGGCACCATGTTACAGCGCGTCTGCCAGTCCGCCATCATGGGCGTGGCCGAGCAGCCGCTGTGGCAGATCGACGGCGGCCTGCGCCCGGAAGGCAAGGACGGCGCGCTGGTGCGCGTGCTCTCCTCGCACAAGAACTATTACGAGCAGTGGGCCGAGAATTGGGAGTTCCAAGCGCTGCTCAAGGCCCGCCCGGTGGCCGGCGACCCCGACCTCGGTCAGGCCTACATGGACATGACCCGGCCGTTCGTGTGGAGCGCATCCAAGCGCAAGAACTTCGTCTACGACTGCCAGAAAATGCGCAAGCGCGTGGAGGATTTGATTCCCGCGCCCCTGAAGGACCGCGAGATTAAGCTCGGCCGCGGCGGTCTGCGCGATGTGGAATTCACCGTGCAGATGCTCCAGCTCGTACACGGCCGCACCGACGAATCGCTGCGCACCAGCAACACGCTCGACTCGCTGCAGCGCCTGTCCGAAGGCGGCTATGTCTCGCGCAAGCAGGCCGTGCGCATGTCCCAGGACTACCGCTTCGAGCGCGTGATGGAACATCGCCAGCAGATCTGGTCCCTGAAGCGCACGCACCTGTTCCCGGACCTCGGCCGGGCCTCGGTCGGAGGCCTCGAAAAGAAGCGCGACATCGACGTGGACGAGCTCAACCAGAACCAGGAGCTGCGCCGACTCGCCCGCGCATTCGGCCTGCACCCGGAAGAACTCGTCGACAAGTACGACGACACCCGCCGCGAAGTACGCCACCTGCACCT
>SAMEA3387482__coassemble_761_pt1 | contig 11808 bp, 6 predicted proteins | sample SAMEA3387482__metabat2_high_PE_012 | metagenome-assembled genome bin SAMEA3387482 (sample SAMEA3387482) | Felis catus | biome: Faeces | place: United Kingdom | collected 2012 | reverse complement strand
CATGCGTTCGATGGCGTCGGGATCCTTGAGTGTCACGCGCTCGGAGCTACGCAGCGTGCGATGCTTGGCCTGGATGCCTAGACGACGGGCCACGCCACACAGGGCCATGGCGGCCTCTTCCGTGGGGCAAGCGATTTCCAGGAAGCTGGCCTTACCGGGATCGGACAGGAAGCCACGGGCCATGAAGGCGCCGCGCCATGCCGCTTTGATTTGGGCGATGGATCCGTTGACCACTTCAGACGGCAGTCCACGGACCTGCTGCTTGCGGCGGTCGACCAGTCCGGTCTGCAAAGCCAAGGCCACTACGTTGCGGGTGACGAGCACCACGTAGGTCTCGACAGGGCCGTTCGGGGTCTGACGTGTGAGGTGATTGACCTCGGCTTCGTGCCCGAACGTGTTCCTCAACGTGTTCTTCAGCCATTCTGCAACGTCAAGCGAGGTGAATACGGCTTGGATAACGTATGTATTCTGTACCGGTCGAAGACCGCCGCCAAAACGGATCATGGCCGCAGCTTGGGCCTTGATCGCGGCTGGCGAATCGCCTTCAAAGGCTGCCAACTCGCTTTTGACATCGTCCAGAAGAGCCAAGATCTACCTCCTACAGTCCCGTTCTTCTCAATGCTTCAGGCGCTTCGTGCCGTTATCTGCTGTCACACGGTCGGAAGCCATCGGCTTTCTGTGATACCTAATCTGGTGGACAAGCGAACCCGTTTGATACGTATTATGGGCTCTGCTTTCTCGCAGTGTGGTCACCGAACGCTTGCCCGATGACCGCTCGACGCCTGCTTACGATGAGTGACGCTTGTGCTGTTCTCTCGCGGAAACGGTTACGTTGAGCCCATGTGCGCGTAAGCGGCGAGCCAGCTCTTCGCTCATCGCCACCGACCGGTGCTGACCACCGGTGCAGCCGACGGCGATGGTTACGTAGTGCTTGTCTTCCTGGGCGTATCCTTCCAACGCAATCTCGATAGCTTTCTCATAAGCGTCGAGAAATTCCTTGGCTCCCTTGCTGGAAAGCACGTAGTCGGCGACCGGCTTGTCGTGCCCGGTAAGCTCGCGCAGGCTGGGCACCCAGAACGGGTTGGGCAGAAAACGCACGTCGGCCACGAAATCGGCGTCGATGGGCATACCGTATTTGAAGCCGAAGCTGAAGATGTGTACTGCCACGGTGGTGGGGCCGGAGCCGAGCATCGCCTCGTAGAGTTTGGTGGACAGCTGGTGGATGCTCAGGGAGCTGGTGTCGATGACCCAGTCGGCTCGTTCCTTGAGGTCTTCCAGCAGGTGACGTTCCTCAAGGATGCCGTCGATCAGTCGGTTGCCGTGCTGCAGCGGGTGCGGGCGGCGCACGGATTCGTAGCGCTTGATGAGCACTTCGTTGCTGGCGTCGAGGAACAGAATACGGGTTTTGACGCCGAGATCATCCAGATGGCCGAGCACGGCGGCCAGCTCGTCGAAATAGCTGGAGCGCACGTCGATGACGGCGGCAAGCTTGTGGACGCCTGACTCCGATCCGGAACCGGAGGTGGTCATCATGTCGACAAGCGGGATAAGCAGTTTGGGAGGCAGGTTGTCGACCACATACCATCCCATGTCTTCCACGCAGTCAGCGGCATGAGAGCGGCCTGCGCCGGACATACCGGTGATGAGCAGCACTTCGAAGGCATCAAGCGGGGTCGGCTGGTTGTCCGGAGTCGATGTGGATGTCGCGGAATTCGCCGGCGCATTCGTGGCGGCCGCCTCGCCGGTATCGCGGTTCGTTGTCTGTTGATTCATTACAGCGCCTCCTCAAGAGCTTTGCGCATCGCGATCTCCAGCTGGTCGTCTTCGGTGGTGGTGTCCTGCAGACGCTGGTCGGCATCGCTGGGCGGGTCGTCATCCCAGATACCGGTCATCAGCAATACCTGTACGAGAGCTTGGTACAGCAGCATTTCTTCGCCGCCGATGGCGTGACCGCCATGAGCGCGCCAGGCTTCCATGAGCTTGGTGGGGCGTGGATCGTAGATCACGTCCAACAGCAGTCCGGAGAATGGCTCGGTTCCGGCATCGGCGAGGGCATCCGCGACGTTGTCGGCCGCGTGTCCGGGAATCGTGTTGATGACATAGGTGGCGTTGCGGGCTGCCTCGAGCAGGGCCTGATCGTCGCCTAATTCGATTTCGTTGTACGGGTTATGCACGTTGACGAACTTTTCGGCCACTGGTTTAAGCCCGGTGTTTTTTCCGGGGTGACGGGCGGCGACGACGATATGGCCGATTTCGGGCATCATGCAGCATGCGGCCAACGCCGAAGTGGCGGTGTTGCCATTGCCGATGATCAGCGCGGTGCCGCTTCTCGACGCGGTGTGGTGTTCGCCGAGTTCGCGATTGGCATGGTCGAAGGCGAGTTGGATGCCGATGACATCGGTGTTGTATAGCTTGATGCCCGGCTTGCCGTTCGGCCAAGCGGGATCATCGGCAGCCACGCTCCAGTCGAATACCGCGGTATTCGCCACCTTCAGTTCCTTGGCCCACAAATTTTCCGGAACACCGTACGGTTGGATGGTCTTCTTCAACGGCATGGTCAGGCTCAGGCCAGCCCACGTCGAGTCAAGGCCTTTGAGGAAAGCGTCGAGGTCGTCTTCCCCCACCTCGTGCTTGTCGTACAGCCAATCGTCGAGTTTCAGCGAACGGTAGGCCGCGTTGTGAAGCACGGGTGACAATGAGTGTGCGACGGGTTTGCCGAGTACAGCGCAACGATGATTGGCCATATCCCCTCCTTGATGTCTGTTCCCATGCTAGCCGACACTTTGCTTCGAATATGTCAACCACAGGCCCCGCAACCGAAAATTTACTCTGGGCTGCTGGACCGGGCCGGCTCACTGCTCGTGCAGCGCGTTGTACAGCGCTTCGGCTTTGGCGTGGCCGATGCCTTTGACCTTCTCGAAGTCCTCGACACTGGCTTCGCGCATGGCTTTGACCGAGCCGAAGTGGTTGAGCAGCCGCTTCTGGTAGCTTTCGCCGATGCCGGGAATCTCGTCGAGCGCGCTGCGCAGGGCGCCTTTGCGCCGCTGCTGGCGGTGGTAGGTGATGGCGAAGCGGTGGGATTCGTCGCGTACACGCTGCAGCAGATACATGCCTTCGGACTGGCGTTTGAGGATGATCGGATAGTCGTCGTCCGGCACCCACACCTCTTCCAAGCGTTTGGCCAGTCCGCAGACGGCCACGTCGTTCACGCCACAGTCCTCAAGCGCCTTGGCGGCGGCCATGACCTGCGGCTTGCCGCCATCGACCACCACTAGGTTCGGCTTGTAGGCAAAGTGATGCCGGTTTGTGTTCTGCTGGACGATGTCGGGCGGGGACTCCCGCGCATCGTTCTGCACTCCGACCGGCACCGCGTGCCCCTTGCCACTGATGTCGGAACCGCCCTCACCATTGTCGTTACCGTTCGCAGCGATTGTCTCCGCCGCCACGGCAGTGGTCATCTTGCCGGCGGCCGAGGCCACACGCTGTTCCGCGTCGATGCTTTCGCCGGAGTCGCCGGCGATGTTGCCGTGCTTGAAGCGGCGGGTGAGCGTCTCGTAAAGCGCGGACAGATCATCCACCGCGCCTTTGCCGTCCTTGCCTCGGATGGCGAAGCGTCGGTATTCGGATTTCTTGGCGATCGCGTCTTCGAACACCACCATGGAGGCCACCTGGAAGGCACCGCCCACAGTGTTCGAAATGTCGTAGCATTCGATGCGCAGCGGGGCTTCCGCGAGTCCCAATGCCTTGGCCACATCGTTCATGGCCTGGGTGCGTGCGCCCATGTCGGAGATGCGGCTCATCTTGCTGCGTTGCAGTGCTTGGCTGGCGTTCTCGTTGGCGCGGTCCATAAGCTGCTTCTTGTCGCCTCGCGAGGCCACACGGATGGTCACCGCTCCCCCGCGCAGATTGGTCAGCCAGCCTTCGAGTTCCTCACGGCGGGCCGGTTCGACGGGCACGATGATTTCGCGCGGTACCGGTGCGATGGGTGCCAGCAGGTCCGCGCGCCCGGTGGTCTCCTGACGGGTGTTGCGTTCTCGGGTGGCCTGGGCGCGTGCCACAGCGTCCGTGGCCGTGATGGTTTGCGTGGAGCCGATGGCCTCGCGATTAGTGGAGATGGTCGCGGCCGACTGGGGGTGATTGTCCCCGGCGGCGTCCGAATACACCTGCACCAGAAGGTCGGCCATCAAGTCGGCGTCATCGATGTCCTCAACTCGTTCGACGCTCCAGTTGCGTTCGCCGCGAATCGAGCCGGCGCGCACATAAAAAGCGTGCACGGAGGCTTCGAGCTCGTCGCTGGCGAAGCCGAACACGTCCGCGTCCACATCCTGGTCGAAGACGACGGCGTTCTGTTGCACCACGGTTTCCAGCATTTGGATCTGGTCGCGCAGTCGGGCGGCTTTCTCGAATTCGAGTTCGGCGCTGGCCTCTTTCATGTCGCGGGTCAACTGGGCGATGTATGGCCGTCCGAGTCGTCCGGTCATCACGCCGACCAGCTGTTCGCACAGCCTCCGGTGTTCGTCCGCTTCAATGCGGTTCACGCAGGGTGCGGAGCATTTGCCGATGGAAGCGAACAGGCATGGCCGTCCGGTCAGTTGCGCCTTATGGAACACGTTGGTGGTGCAGGTGCGTACCGGGAACGTGCGCAGCAACCGGTCAAGACTGTGCCGCAATTCCCACACTTTGGCATAGGGGCCGAAATACCGGGTATCCCGCCGTTTGCGCGACCGCGTGACCCACACGCGCGGAATTCGCTCCCCCGTGCTGACCGCGAGATACGGATAGGTCTTGTCGTCGCGGAACTGCACGTTGAACCGTGGGTCGAATTCCTTGATCCACGTGTATTCCAACGTCAGTGATTCCAGTTCGGTGGCGACGACCGTCCACTCCAGGCTGCGTGCGGTCAGCACCATGGTCTGCGTGCGCGGATGCAGCAGATACAGCGGCTGGAAATAATTGGTGAGCCTGTTGCGCAGGTTCTTTGCCTTGCCCACATAAATGACGCGCCCTTCCCCGTCGCGCCATTTGTACACACCGGGTTTGGCGGGAATATCCGAGGTCTTGGGTCGGAACAGGTCGCGAGAATCCCCCAGCAAAGGTGCCCCATTCGCATTCACCTTCGCCGTCGTTTCCCCGGCACCCACAGCTATGCTTTCCGACATTAACGCCGCCGCAGTCTTCCGCCACTCATCCGGACTATGCCGCTCAATATCGTTCGTCATAATCCTCCTCGCTATTAAGCAAAACCAATCATCAGGGATTGGGTGGGTTGGGGTGTGTGTTGCTGGACCGTAAAGACTTGACCTGAGCGGCCCGGAGCATGTCCAGCAACAAACACCCCAACCCACCCGAGGTCAGCTGCAATGGAAGGCTAAAGCATGGGTTTCAGGAACTTGCCGGTCCATGAGGCTTCGCATTCGGCAACCTGTTCGGGCGTGCCCTGCGTGACGATGGTGCCGCCTCCGTCGCCGCCCTCCGGACCGAGATCGATCAGCCAGTCGGCCTCCTTGATCACATCCAGATTATGTTCGATGACGATGACCGTATTGCCCTTGTCCACCAGGGACTGCAGCACCTTGAGCAGCTTGTTCACGTCTTCGAAGTGCAGGCCGGTGGTCGGCTCGTCGAGGATGTACACGGTTTTGCCGTCGGATCGGCGCTGCAGCTCGGTGGCAAGCTTGACGCGCTGCGATTCACCGCCGGACAGGGTGGGTGCGGGCTGGCCGAGTCGGATGTAGCCGAGGCCGACGTCCACGAGGGTCTTCAGGTATCGGGAGATGCCGGTGTACGCCTTGAAGAAGTCGGCGGCCTCCTCGATGGGCATGTTGAGGATGTCGGCCACGGTCTTGCCGTTGTACGTGACTTCGAGGGTCTCGCGGTTGTATCGTTTGCCGTGGCAGACCTCGCAGTCCACGTAGACGTCGGGCAGGAAGTTCATTTCGATCTTCAGCGTGCCGTCACCGTGGCAGGCCTCACATCGGCCGCCTTTGACGTTGAAACTGAAGCGGCCGGGGCCGTAGCCGCGCACCTGGGCTTCGGGAGTCTTGGCGAACAGGGTGCGGATCTTGTCCCACACACCGGTGTAGGTGGCGGGGTTGGATCGCGGCGTGCGGCCGATCGGGTTCTGGTCGACGTGGATCACCTTGCGCACCTGGTCCACGCCTTCCACGCGCGTGTGGCGGCCGGGTACGATGCGTGCACCGTTGAGCTTGTCGGCGAGCACCGGGTAGAGGATCGTGTTGACCAGCGAGGATTTGCCGGAGCCGGAGACGCCGGTGACCACGGTGAGCACGCCGAGCGGGAAGCTCACGTCGATGTTCTTGAGGTTGTTCTCGCGGGCACCCATGACTTTGAGCACCTGGGTCTTGTGGATCTTGCGGCGCTTGGCGGGCACGGCGATCTCTCGCCGGTGGGCGATGTAGTCGCCGGTGATGGAGCGCTTGGCTTCTATGAGGTGCTTGGCGGGGCCGGAGTAGATGACTTCGCCGCCGTGTTCGCCGGCGCCGGGGCCGATGTCGACCACCCAGTCGGCGCGGCGTATCGTGTCCTCGTCGTGTTCGACGACAATCAGCGTGTTGCCGAGATCGCGCAGGTGGTGCAGGGTTTCGATGAGGCGTTCGTTGTCACGCTGGTGCAGGCCGATGGACGGCTCGTCGAGCACGTACATGACGCCGACCAGACCGGAGCCGATCTGCGTGGCGAGTCGGATGCGCTGCGCTTCTCCGCCGGACAGGGTGGCGGCCGCGCGCGAGAGGGTCAGGTAGTCGAGGCCGACGTCGTTCAGGAAGCCGAGTCGGGCCTTGATCTCCTTGAGCACTTCGCCGGCGATCAGCTGTGCCGAGCCTTCGAGTTTCAGGCCGTTGATCCAGGCGAGTTCGCGTACGACGGGCATGTCGCACACGTCGAAGATGGATTTTCCGTCCACAGTGACAGCGAGCACTTCGGGCTTCAGACGGCGTCCGTGGCAGACCTGGCAGGGCACTTCGCGCATGTACGACTCGTAGTATTCGCGCATGGACTGCGAATCGGTTTCGTCGTGGCGTCGCATGAGCGTGCGGATCACGCCTTCGAAGCCGGTGGAGTATTCGCGCAGGCGTCCCCAGCGATTGCGGTAGGAGACGTTGACCTTGAAGTCGTGGCCGTAGAGGATGTCGTGCTTGACGTCGTCCGGCAGGCCCTTCCAAGGGGTCTTCATGGAGAAGCCCATTTCCTTGGCCAGACCTTCGAGGATGTGGCCGTAGTACTGGGAGGTCATCTTGGTGCCGCTCCACGGTTCGATGACGCCGTCGGCCAGTGACTTGTCCGGGTCGGAGATGATGAGGTCCGGGTCGATTTCCAGTTTGAAGCCGAGACCGGTGCAGGCGGGGCAGGCACCGTAGGGGGCGTTGAAGGAGAAGGTGCGCGGCTCGACCTCGTCGAGTTCGAGCGTGTGCCCGTTCGGGCAGCTACGGTGTTCGGAGAACGGCTGGCGGCGGGCCGGGCTGCCTTCCTCCTCGTCCACGAAGTCGATGACGATGCTGCCGTTGGCGAGCTTGAGGGCGGTTTCCACCGAGTCGGTCAGGCGTTGGCGGATGCCGTCCTTGACCACGAGTCGGTCGACCACGACCTCGATGGTGTGCTTCTTCTGCTTGGTGAGTTTGATGTCGTCGGACAGCTGCGTCATCTCGCCGTCGATGAGCGCGCGGGCGTAGCCGTCGGAGCGCAGCAGCTCGATCATATCCACGAACTCGCCCTTGCGGCCCTTGACCACGGGCGCGAGAATCTGGAATCGCGTGCGCTCCGGGTAGCCGAGCAGTGTGTCGACGATCTGCTGCGGGGTCTGGGAGGCGACGGGCTCGCCGCATTCAGGGCAGTGAGGGATGCCGGTGCGGGCGAAGAGCAGTCGCAGGTAATCGTAGATTTCGGTGATGGTGCCGACGGTAGAACGCGGGTTGCGGTTGGTGGTCTTCTGGTCGATGGAGACGGCCGGGCTCAGGCCCTCGATGAAGTCAACGTCGGGCTTGTCCATCTGACCCAGGAACTGGCGGGCGTAGGCGGATAGGGATTCGACGTAGCGTCGCTGGCCTTCGGCGAACAGGGTGTCAAACGCGAGCGAGGATTTGCCCGAACCGGACAGGCCTGTGAACACGACCATGCGATTGCGCGGAATCGCCAGGTCGACATTCTTGAGGTTGTGTTCGCGCGCACCCTGAATCGTGATCTTGAGATCGTTCGGGATGTGCGAGATATCAGCTACCAGCGAACCATCGTGTTCGATCAGCGGCGCCTTTTTGATCTCCCGGCTCAGGAAGGAGTCGCTGGTCATCACCTTTTCGACGATGACCTCACCGTTCTTGCCCTTGCCGGTTTTCGCGCCCGTTGCGCTTGTTGCGCGCCTTGCGCCAGTCTGCATTGCCGCCACAGCCACACCCCACCTTCCATCTCACCGTTCCCGCGCGCACGGTCATGCGCGCGCCAAATCTGTCCCAAGGATACCCGAACACACGACCAAATTCGAACGCTTGTTCGATGGCGTGTCAGGCCGGAAAACTGAACCAGAGTATGCAAAATTCCGGACCATCAGTGGACCGAAACGCAAGAGCCGGCCCCCAAGATACTCGGGGCGTCCGGCTCTCACTTCCATTTCCCCAGCGGGGTTGGCTTACCATGAAGTATACACGGTTTTAGGACATCAATCACTGTCGATGAACACTGTTCGAACATGGCCGAGGAATTCATCGTATCTTCCAGTACCGGCCTGGGCATCACCGTACGCTCCTAGCAGCTGATCAGGGAGCCATAGCCTTGCATCAGTCTCCCCTGCACAGAGTTCGACACGAATTGGCCCGATAAATCTGCGGCTTCTCAATCCATCGATGAAACGGATATCGTTCCTGTCCTGTGAAATCTCGCGCCGTTCAAGCACAAGCGTGTCCACGTTGTATTCTGTTTCCAGCAGAGGCAGAAGACGTTCCAAACATTTACGGCGAGCGCGTTCGGCGGTATTCCACTGGCTCATTGGTACCGCAGCCACAATGACATGATCAATGTCCATTGCAGCCATGGCATCAACGACTTTGCCACGCAATGATGGCCGCATGTCTCGCCAGTGCAATTTCCTTGCTCCTTTGGGCTTAAGCAACGCCAATCTTTGCCTTGTTTCGGTTTCCGTATCATCACATACGCATGCGCCCATCAAGTACATAGGCGAGGGAACTCCGGTTTTCCGCACACTCTCGTCACCCCAAGCGGTTGCCATGTTTGTCCCTTCTCGCGCAACGCAAAACAACAGTTCGATAGTATCGGATAGCAGTGCCGGACCTTGCAGCTATGCAATGCCGTTGCATTATTAATCGGAAGGCATAATGTGAGACGAGAAAAAGCTAAGCCGTTCTAGCTCTTGGCAACATCCCCAATCACTCAGCCTAAATCGGCAAATCCTGATTTTCAATGGACTCCACGGGGATGCCAAGCTTGCGTAATTCGTCAACTGCATCACGCATGGGAATGCGTTCCTGTTCGATACGCCGATAAGCGATTGTTTTGTCAGCACACAGTCGTTCATAAAGACGTCGCTCCGCCGATTGAAGGCCGGGCGTCGGCTTAGGCTCCCGCATAGCAATCTTCGCGCTGCGTTCAGTACGATCGGTACCAAATCTGTGGTACCGATCGTATGCATCGCAATCCATCAGGATGGAGTCGCATTCGATACCTGATTCACGTAATGTCGAAAGTATTTCCAGTCCATCCGCATCCATATCACCCCAATACACGATACGCATGTCACGCAGTGCAGGAACCGCAGGTACAGCATCGCTTACAGCGCGACCAGAACCCCATATGCAGATGCCCTGCGCAATCGGCGGCATAGTCTGATACGTGTCTTTGTTCTCAACGATGACAGCATATTTAATGCCGGATAACGCTTCGCCTTCCCACGGACACCATATGATGCGTTCGAGCTCAGCATCGTCGCGGACCGGATCGAGATAACGGAACCGCAGTTCGGTCGGCCGTTTTGACAGACCCAACGTTTCGACACCGAGCAGTCGGCAAATGGCCTTACGACGATTGGTTTTTGACTCATTCAGCCATTTGCCGCTGAATCCTGTCAGTGGAATCTGTCGCGGCGTCATACCGGTCACGTCATGATGCCTGAAATATCGAACTGCGCTGACAAGCAGATCGAAGTCGTCAGGCTGTTCATGGCCTGTCATGCGAGCGGCCGATTCGATTGTTTCCGGAGCAACGTCACAAGCAGCAACCAGACATGCTATGCGGCGGCGCGCTTCGCGACATTCCGCCGCCAGCGTACGACCAACCACACGCATGGCTATTGATTCGTCAGGAACGACGACTTTGGAGATCAGCTCGACAGAGGTGCCTATGGTGCGATGCTTGGTTATGATTTCGCAACCATTCTTGCTTGCCCATTGCCGTATCTCATTGTTGTTGTCATGCACCGCAATCGCATTGGTTTCCAAAAATGCTTGGTCCGGCAATCCCACCGGCACGGGAAATGGCCATGCCGGTTCGATGTCGTACATATGTGAACGCATATGTTTCTTCACGCATGTGGTGATCGCAGCGATGTCTTTCATGCCGGCCATAGTTCCCATCACCTGCTTTCGAACATCGTCGAGTCGAACCGAATCGTCTTAATACCGGCGACGCCAGGACTGCTCATTCGGCAACCCCGTCATCCTTCAATATATCCGACGATGATTCATCGTCCATGTCATTCTGATGCAGCACGGCCTCGCGCAGGGAGGTGAGGCCGGTGTCGGGGTCCTTGTAGGTCACGTAGGCCTTGGTGGAGACCTCGAGGATTTCGCCGGTCTTGCTTTCCGGGGCGGAGACGATGACCTGGAATCCGAGGCGCGGCAGCACCGTGAGGGCGCGCTGCGTGTAACGGCCGTCGGCCTTGATGAGCGCCTCGTCGAGGAACAGCGTGGTGTACGAGGGCTCGCTGGTCAGGCCGCCGCCGAGCAGGTAGATGAGCGCCGCGCCGTATACGAATGAGGTAAGCTCCTGCAAGGCGCCGCCCGAACGGCCGCCGGTGGAGGTGATGCGTTCATCCGGGCCGTCGGCATGATGCACGATGGCGTAGAAGGACGAGCGGCAACGCGGGTCGAGGTTGCGGGCGCCGTAGCTTTTCACGCCGTTCGCGTCCTTGACCTGCGCGAGTTCGGCGCGCAGCAGCCCGACCATCGGCGCGCAGGCCGCGAAAGCCTTGCGCGAGGCGTCGGAATCGTTGACGTCGGCGGATTTCCAATCGTTCAGGGTGCCGATGACGCGGATGAGCTGCGCCCAGAAGGTGCGCTCGGGACGGCGCACGTCCGCGTGCAGGGACAGGCTGCCGTGCTTGGGACCGAACTGCTGGCCTTTGAGCATGGCGTTGATGCGGTCAAGCTGGTCGTGGATGTCGCTGGCATCCGTGTCGATGGCGCGTTTGATGGTCAGGAAGCTCCTGAGCAGCTGTTCGAGGCAGCGCCGGTATTCGGCGTCGGTGGCGGCGACCGCGGCCAGCTGGGTGAGGCTGGCGAGTTCGTCGAGATAGTACCGGTAGTCCTCCACGCTGGCGGTCAGCGAATCATCGTCGGCCGCGTAGAGCGCGATGTAGGTGCTCATCTTCGATTCGACGCCGGTGCGTGCGGCATCGGCCTGGCCGTTCAGCAGGTTGATGCGGGAGGCCATGTCCTTGCCGATGCCGGCGATGGTGCGTTCGGGGAAGCTCTCCCCCGGTGCCTGCGTTCCTGCCGCGCCCGCGCCGATGATCATGTGCGCGCGCATGGCGGCGTCCGCCAGTCCGGCGAATCGGTTGTCGTAGGA
>SAMEA3387482__coassemble_737_pt1 | contig 12152 bp, 10 predicted proteins | sample SAMEA3387482__metabat2_high_PE_012 | metagenome-assembled genome bin SAMEA3387482 (sample SAMEA3387482) | Felis catus | biome: Faeces | place: United Kingdom | collected 2012 | reverse complement strand
GTGACGGTGGCCGTGACGAAATCGCCGATTTCAGGTACCGGTTCGCCTTCAGGCACGCCGATGTGCACCAGCACGCCGGTTTTCTCGCGGCCGGTGACACGGTGGGTGTCGGTGTCCTTCTTGCCGAGTTTGCCGGTGATCATCACTTCGACGTCGCGGCCCTCGAATGTGGCGAGGTTCTCTTCGGTGATCTGCTCCTGCAACGCCACCAGACGGTCGAACCGGTCCTGCACCACGTCGCGCGGAATCTGTTCCATTGCGGCGGCCGGCGTGCCGGGGCGTGGCGAGTAGATGAACGTGAACGCCGAGGAGAAGCGCGCCTGGCGCACCACGTCCATGGTCTGCTGGAAGTCCTCTTCGGTTTCGCCGGGGAAGCCGACGATGATGTCGGTGGAGATCTGCGCGTCGGGCATGGCGGCGCGGATGCGGCCCAGTATGTCGAGGAACTTGGCGGAGCGGTAGGAGCGGCGCATCGCGCGCAGGATGCGGTCGGAGCCGGACTGCAGCGGGAAGTGCAGCTGGTGCATGATGTTCGGCGTTTCGGCCATCGCGGCGATGACGTCGTCGGTGAAGGCGGCCGGGTGCGGCGAGGTGAAGCGCACGCGTTCGAGACCGTCGATGGTGCCGCAGGCGCGCAACAGCTTGCTGAAAGCGTATCGATCGCCAATACCATAACCGAACGAATTCACGTTCTGGCCGAGAAGCGTAACCTCCTTGGCACCATCGGCCACACATTGGCGAATCTCATCAAGAATGTCACCGGGGCGGCGGTCCTTTTCCTTGCCTCGCGTGGTGGGCACAATACAGAACGTGCAGGTGTTATTGCAGCCCACGGAAATCGCCACCCACGAGCTGATGCGGGAGGCGCGGGCGGCGGGAAGCTGGCTCGGGAACTGCCGCAATTGTTCAGTGACCTGGACCTGCGCCTTGCCGGTCGCACGATTCTGATCCAACAGCTTGGGCAGATCTTCGATGTTCTTGGTACCGAACACCGCGGAAACCCATGGCGCAGTATCCGCGATCTTCTTGCGGTCAAGCTGGGCCATGCAGCCGCCAACGGCGATCTGCAGGTTCGGCCGAACCAGTTTGACGCGATTGAATCGGCCAATGGTGCCATACATGCGTTCGGCTGCGTTCTCGCGTACCGCACAGGTATTGAGCACCAGCAAATCGAGGTCATTGTCATTGATCTGGTCCTCGGTTGCAGGCACGTAGCCATTGGCCTCCAGCACGCCGGCGATGCGCTCGGAATCGTGCACGTTCATCTGGCAGCCGAGCGTATGGATATGGAACACGCCCTTGCCGCGTTTCCCCAGCAAACCATCGGTTCCATCGGCTGCAATCGAGGCGCGCTCCGCCTCGGTCATCATGTCTTCATTCATAACGACCGATTCTATCGACGGGGTTCGTCATGCTCCGGTCACGTATGCCATTGGTTGTCACGATGTCAAATTATGGGTTCTTGGAAAGATTCCCCGCGAACGTCCAGATTGGCTGGAATCCGCCGAGTATATTGGTGGACGTGATACTTGACCGACATAGCCGACTCAAAACCTCCGATCTGCAAGCCCGTCTCAAAGCGTTGGATCTTCCGGGAGGCACCTTCACTCCCGAACAGGTCGTTGAATTCGTTGACCTCATGCAGGTGTATGAAGGCGCGATGTACGAGATCAGCACCAAACTGGAGATTCTCGACGACGAGTTCCAGGTGCGGTTCAGCCATGACCCGATACATCATATGGAACGCCGTCTGAAGTCGGTGAGCTCGATCATCGGCAAACTGGAGCGCAAGGGTCTGCCGATCGGCGTCAATTCGATTAAGGACAATCTGTTCGATGTGGCCGGCATCCGCGTGATCTGTAATTACCGCGACGACGTGTATTCCGTGTCCAACTATCTGTCGTCGCAGTCCGATATTCAGGTGCTGCGCGTCAAGGATTACATCAAGAACCCGAAACAGAACGGGTATCGTTCATTGCACGTAATCTACGCGGTGCCCGTGTTCCTCTCCTCGGGCGCGCATTACACGCCGGTGGAGGTGCAGTTCCGCACCATCGCCATGGATTATTGGGCGTCGCTGGAGCATGCGCTGCGCTACAAGACCGATTTGCCGGACAACAAGCTCGCCGAGCATTCCCAGACGCTGCTCGACTGCGCGCGCTCATTGCAGAACATCGAGGTACAGATGCAGAACATCCACCGCGACATCAACGGCGCGCCGCAAGTGGGCGAAGCGCCTAAGACCTCGGACTGAGGTGCTATGGAATCGGCCTGCGGCCGATTCATTCACCGTTGCGGCCACTTCGGCAGCCTGGCCGGCGCTTGGGCCAGTAGGGTGCCGAGGAAGATGAGGGCGCAGCCGAGGTAGCCGCGCGGGGTCATCACTTCACCGAGAAGCAACGCACCGCCTACCGCCGAGAAGAACGATTCGAGGCTCATCAGCAGGCTGGCTCGCGTCGGTGGCACCCATTGCTGGCCGACCACCTGCAAGGTGTACGCGATGCCCACCGAGCCGATGCCGGCGTACAGAATCGGAATCCAGGAATGAGCAGCGCCGGCCCAGTCGACCGAGCCTTCGATCAGCGAACCCGCCCAGCTCAGCACGGCGGTGGTGCAGAACTGGCCGAATGAAAGCTTGATGGCGTCCACGGTGCCGCCCAAAGTATCGATCACCAGAATATGCACGGCGAACAGCACGGCCGTGAACACGAGCAGGATATCCGCCAGGCCGATCGAACCGAAACCATCGGTGATGCACAGCAGATAGAAGCCGGCGATGGACAGCGCCACGGCCACGAACACCAGCATGCCGATGCGCCGGCGCAGGAACACGAAGGCCAGCAACGGCACCATCACGATGTACATGGCGGTCAGGAATCCCGCACGGCCGGCCGATTTGCCGTACAGAATGCCATACTGCTGCAGGGTGCTGGCGGTGAACAGCACGATGCCGCAGATCACGGAAATGACCACCGGGTTGGCGAGCAATCGCGCCACGGCCGAATCGGGCTTGTTCGCATTCAGCTTGGCACCGGTGATGGTAACGACGTCGGATGCACCGTTCGATGCGGCATCTGTGGAGACGGCCACGGATGCCTCGGTCCCAACGACATCGGCCCCGGCTGTATCGCCCTTATCCGCGCTCCCCCGGCCACGCATCCACAGCAGAATCGGCACCAAAGACAGTGCTCCCAGCGTGAAGCGCGCGGCGTTGAAGAACATCGGCGACATCGAATCCATGCCCTGGACCTGCGCCACGAACGCAAAACCCCAGATCAGCGCGGTCAACAACAGGCTCAGCATGCCTACGAGTTCTTGTCTTTTCACGGGGAGCCAGCCTAACGTGCGAATGTGACAGACATGAAAAAGCCCGGCCACAATGTGGTCGGGCTGTGACGTTTGACGGGCAGGCTACATGCCGCTCGCCAATCGGCTGTCGAGGCTAGTCCCTGTTGCCGAGCAGCTGCAGGATGTACAGGAACATGTTCACGAAGTCGAGGTACAGGTTCAGGGCGCACAGGATGGAGATCTTCTTGACCATTTCCGGGCCCTGGGCCTCGTATTCGGTCAGCAGCGCGCGCGTGGACTGCGCGTCGTAGATGGTCATGCCGGCGAACAGGATCAGGCCGATGGCGCAGACGATCTTGGTCATGCCGTCGACCTGCACGAAGGCGAGCACGATCTGCGAGATGATGAGCACAATCAGGCCGATCATCAGGATCGGGCCGGCCTTGAGCATGTTGAACTTGGTAGTCATGCCGAACATGGTCAGCGCAAAGAAGAACACGGCGGTGACACCGAGTGCCACGCCGATCGAGCCGAGGTCGTAGACCATGAAGATCGAGCTCAAGGTGAAGCCCATCAATGCGGCGTACACATAGAACATGACGCGCGCGGTGGCCGACTTCATCTTGGTGACGCGCATGCCGAGCACCACGGCCAGGGCAATCTGCACCACGCACAGGCCGATGAGGCCCACCATGCCGGTGGCCATGAGGAAGCTGTAGTAGGCTCCGGTGATCTGGCCGAGCACGGCGACCACGGCGGTGACGAGGATGCCGATGGTCATCTCGCCGTACACCTTGGTCACTGAGACTCGGCGGGCTTCCTCATAGTTGTAGGTCATCGTCGTGTTGATGGTGGCCGCACCCGCACCGGCACCAGTACCCTGCGGCACGTATTGGTAGGTGGGAGCGCCCTGCGGCTGGGCATAGTAGTTCTGGCCGTAACCGGACTGTGCGTATTGCTGGCCATATCCAGACTGTTGGGCGGCGTTGTAATCAGGCGTGTTGTATTGCGGGTTGTATTGCCCGTTGTTCTGGGGCTGCTGACCGAATGTCATAATCGCTCCTTTAGCGTTTGTTCCAGTACCAATCTTAGAGGAACAAAGCTGAACATTCCATGAATATGATCGATCGGCTCGTTCTGCTCATCTCAAAGCGTAACGGGCGTTTCCACCATGCGCGTGGCATGCACTTGAGATTCGATTGACATTCGATCGCAGCTTGGACCGCCGCGCGATTCACTGCAACGTGAAGGTATGCGTCACCTTGGTGTCTTGATCCGTTGATAGGAACGCAGTGACATCCACCGTAATCGGCGAATCGTCTTGCAGCACATAGCCCAGCGTCACCGTTGCCGCGGTCCCGGGCTGTGCTTGGGCCAAATACGAATTCGCGTCATAGCCTTCAGGCTGATCGAAGTATACTGCCGTCTCCAGTTCGGTGCCGTTCTGGAACACGTTCGGGTGAGCCAAAGTGGCGAACGAGTTGTTCTTGGACGTGTTGTTCGTCCATTCATAAGTCACCAGAGCGGTGGGCTTGCCGTTATAGTCGTTGACGCTTTTCACGGCGGAGACTATTTTCACGTGGGCACCTTCGATATCACCTTCCAAATCCTGCTCGCCCTGCGCTTTCTGCTCGGATGCCTTGCTCTTGGAGGCATCAGACGATTTGCCCGCGGACTTTGATGATGAGGATTGTGACGTGTCGATGCCCTTGGACTCCTTAATGGAATCGTCAATGGCCTTGCTGGCAGCGGACTGCATGGCCAGCGTGATCACAATGGCCAACACCGACAGCACCGCCGCCACAATGGACGGCACCTTGCCGCGTTTCTTGCCCCGGAAGGTGCCCACTATGGCGATAATCGCCAGTATGACGCCGATGAAGCCAAGGATTGCGGCGATATTGTTGACGATGGGAATAAAACTCAGCACCAAACCCAACGCGCCAAACACCACGGCCGCGATGCCGCAGATGGTGGTATGCAGATGTTGCGGTTGCGGCGGCTGAGGCTGAGGCTGTTGTGGCTGGTACTGCTGTGGGGATGAGGGAACCGGCTGCGGGGCGATGTTGTGGTTGGACATGATGTGCTCCTTCTCGTATCTTCCCCGAAATAGGGATGTGAGCACGACGCTACCGGCCGCGAAACAGCGACGTTAGTGGACGAACGGTCATTGTTCGTTGCCTGTTCGGGCAATACGGAGGTGATAACGGTGCCCGCATGTCCAGTGGCGGGGGCCGGATGCAGGTCATACAGTGGAAAGCATGACGAACCCACAACGCGCCGCCGGGCCATACCCCGGTTTCCGACCCGGCTCACGGCCTGACGCTCGCCCTATGCCCGGCACGGGGTCCCCGGTTCCTACACCGGATACGGACGAGGTGCCCGTGACTACGCGCGTATGGTGTTCGGTCGTTATGGTGCCATTGGCCAGTTTCATGTGCATGGCGCAAACCTCGTTCTTCGCCCAGAATTTTGCGCAGGATTCCGCAGGATACACGCTGATGGTCCTCTGCACCTTGCTGGCATTCCCGGCAGGGTTCCTGCTCTTGGCCCGCAGCGAATACCCGGAGGCGACGTTCTGGATCGCCTGCGCGCTGGTGGTCGTGTTCCCGTATGACTCGCTCATCGCACTGATGGCGATGACCTCATTGCTCGCCCGTCGTTCAAACCGGAACACGACCATCCGCGCCACGGTTGGCGGCACCATCGTGACGCTCATCTCCCAGCTCCGCGACGCCCTACAACAGCCCAAAGCCTCGATTTGGCATCTGATTTTCGCTCAACCGCATACCGGCGGCGATTCAGGCTCCCCGATGGTGATGCTGGTGGAGGAGCCGACCGTCATCATCACCGCCACGGTGGCCTCACTGGTGTTCGTGACCATCGCTACGCTCATCGGCCTGCATATCCGTTCGCGCGCCCGCCTGCGCACGGCGAATGCGGTGGCCAGCGCGGCCACCACGCATGCCGCGACCCTGCAGACCGACCTGACCAACCAGCAGCTCGCCGACGCCATCGCAGCCGAAGCGCACGACACCCTCGCGCATTCCCTGTCCCTGATGGCCCTGAACGCCAGCGCGCTCAAGGCGGAGGCGGCCAAGCTCGGCGACTCCCCCGAAGCGCAATCGTTGGCGGATAAGGCCGAGGACATCCGTCGGCAGTCGGCCGGGGCATTGGAAGAGGCCCACTCGATCATCGACATGCTGCGCAACCCGCACCAGGCATGGGAGCAGCTCGCCCCGTCCGACGACACGTCGCTGACCCGCGAATCGCTGGATGCGCTGATTGCGGACACGCGCAACTCGGGCACGTCGCTCAACACCTGGATCGATATCCAGCAGCTGAGCGTGATGGATGAGTCAATCGGCAAGGTGGCCTACCGCGCGATCCAGGAGGGATTGACGAACGCGCGGCGGCACGCGCCCGGAGCGCCGGTGTCGTTGGAGGTCTCCGCCACGCCGCAGGCGGGCGTACATATCCATATCAGCAATCCGATCGCCACGGATGCGACCGAGACGCAGCGGGCCCATGGGGCCGGACTGCCTGGTTTGGCAGCGCGCGTGCACTCGGTCAACGGGCAATGCCGGTATGGGATGGACGATCGGCACCTGTTCCATGTCGACGTGCAACTGCCTTGGCGCAGCTAAGATGGCTAGCGTGAGTGAGAAGAACGGGAATAGTGTGTCTGGTGGAAAGCCCGAACGCGGCGGTCTGACCGGAAGCGGCACCGGCTTAGAGCCCAAGCCGATCCGGGTCAGCGTCATCGATGACGATCCGATGATCTGCCAGGCGATGAGCCTGATCCTCAACGATTATTCCCACGGGCGCATCGAAGTCGTCTCCACGTCCACCGATGGCGAGACCTGCGTGAGGCGGGCTGCCGAGGAAAAGCCGGATGTGGTGCTGATGGACATCGCCATGCCCGGCGTGGACGGCATCGAGGCGACCCGTCTGCTGCGCTCGCTCTCCCCCGCGCCGCACGTGCTGATCCTGACCTCGTTGAGTCCGTCCGGCACCGTGGAACGCGCGGTGGAGGCGGGCGCCGAGGGGTTCGTGTCGAAAACCGATGCGGCGGACGATATCATCCGCCGCATCATCGGGGTATGCGAGGGCGCGCCGCAGTTCAACACGGCCAGTCAGAAACAGCTGATCGACGATCTGAGCGTCACGCGGCCGCGTTCGCGCCGCGATGAGGCGCGCGCCCTGCTCGACGCGCTGCCCGACCGCGAGCGCGAGGCCGTGATGCTGGCGGCCGAGGGCTATACGAACGCCGAAATCGCCTCCCGCATGTTCATTTCGGAGCGTACGGCGAAGGCGCATCTTTCTTCCGCGGCGAACAAGCTCGACATGGGCCGCGTGCAGATGGCGCGGCTGGTGGAGCGGGCCGATCTGCCGGCGCGGCTGTAAGTCGTCCGGTTGTTGAGCCGTATCAGTCATAATGGGAATATGAGTGAAGCGATTATTCGAACATTACGTAGGGATGACTATCCGGCGCTGATCGACCTGGTGCGCCGCACCTGGTATGCCGAATTCGATGAGCGGACCGGTCTGCTGGCGGCCGAAGCGGACTGGGAGAACTGTCTGGCGCGCACCACCAACGCGTTCGTCGCCGAACTGGACGGCCAGCCGGTCGCCCTGATCGTGGGGCGCGTCGATGCGCTGGACCATCGGAGCCCGCTCAACTCGCATCGGATCAACTCGTGGAACGCGCTGGCGCGGCTCGTGTTCGCGAAGGGCGGAATCAAGGCCGCCGGCGAGATTCTGGGCATTCTCGGCATCGACAAACGGCTGCGCGCCCAGGCCGCGAGCGCCGGGCATGACTATGCGGCGGAAGTGGTGCTGTTCGTACTTGACCCGGCGGCGCGCGGCCACGGGCTGGGCCGGCGCATGTTCGAGACGCTGATGGACGCGTTCCGCCTGGCCGGCGTGCGCGACTACTTCCTGTTCACGGACACCACATGCGATGTCGGGTTCTATGTGCATCGCGGCCTGACGCAGGTGTGCGAGCAGTCACTGCCCGCATCCGTGCCGGGAGAAAACCCGTCTTCGTTCTACTTGTATGAGGGGTCGGTGCCCGAGCCGGCGTGATGTGCCCGCCGTCGGGCAAACACTGGTAGGCTTGAGCACAAGTTGGTATGCCGGCATACCGTCCACAGGCCGGCGACGAAGGGGCTGACATGGCAATCAGTGCGAAGGAACTACCACTCGGGAAAGTGTTCACCCCGGATTTCCGGTTCACGATCCCCTCATTCCAGCGGGCCTACATCTGGAAGACCGAGAACATCCTGCAACTGGTAAGCGACTTGGATGACGCCTGCAAGTCGCCCGGTACTCCGTACTTCCTCGGCTCGCTAATTCTGGTGCGCGAGGGCGATAACCGTTACGACGTAATCGACGGGCAGCAGCGGCTGGTATCCCTGTCGATCATCATCGCCGTGTTGCGCGATCTGGAGCGCGACCCGGACCTCATGCGCCAACTCGATGCGCTGCTGGTGGAGCCCGGCGACAAGCTGCGCGGCATCGTCACCGAGCCTCGCCTCACGTTGCGCGAGCGCGACGCAGCGTTCTTCCGCGAACACGTGCAGGAAGACAATCTCGAATCCGTGTTCGATATGAACGACGATGATCTGGCGACCGCAGCGCAACGCAATATCGTAGCCAACATCCGTAAGACGTACGACGAGATTTCCAATTGGTCGGATGCCGAACGCCAGCAATTCGCGCAGTATCTGGTCAACGAGGTGACGCTGGTCATCGTGACCACCGACGATCTCGACGGCGCGCATCGCATCTTCGACGTGATGAACATGCGCGGCCTGCCGCTCACCTCGTCCGACGTGTTCAAGGCGCGCGCCACGGCCGGCCTGTCGACCGCCGAACTTGACGTGTACGCCGCCCGTTGGGATGACATCATTGACCCGATTGGCGACGATCCGCATGACTGTGAGGAATTCTTCGCCTATCTGCATCTCGTGCTCACGCACAAGCCGGCCACCGACAAGCTCATCGAGGATTTCCTGGCCGACGTGCTGCAACCGTACATCGACAAAGGCACGGTGCCCACGTTCATCAACCAGGTGCTGGCACCCTACGCGATGGCGTGGCGGATCATCGCACGCCCCAGCGATACCGTACTGCCCGCCGAGGTGCGTAGCCGGCTTGAGGGATTGGATGATTACCGCAGCCACGAGTGGAAGCCCGTGGCCATGTGGGCGTTGGTCAATTCGTATCGCGGGCTGGGCGACGCCGATTTGTCGCCGTTTGTGGTTCGTGCCTCGCGTATCGCCAGAACCACGGCCACGCTGGAATCGTTGGGTGCCCATGACGAGCGTCGGCTGCTGGAAATTCTGACCGCATTGGAACAGGTGACCGGCATCCGCACGCTGAATCGCACTGGAGCGTTGGAGCGGCGCGGTTATGCGAACGCCGCCATCCGTGATCTTGACAAGGGCTATCTGGTCCAGCGCGTGAACGGGTTGCATGTCTCGGACGGCGACCGTGAAGGCGCATTGGTCCGTTTGCATGGCGAGATGCAGGGTGACGGCGATTTGGTCCGTCTGCTGCTGATTCGCGCCAACGAGCAGAAGGCCGGCATGCAGTTGGATCGACCACGCCGGTTCAGTGCGCTGCCGATTATGCCGTTGGATATCGAACGGTCGAAATCGTTTGCGGACTGGCCGCAGGATCAGCATGATTTCTGGATGTACCGACTCGGCAATATGGCGCTGGTGCAGGGCCCTGAGGATCAGTTGGACAGGTTGAGTGAATATCCGGCACGTCGCGACCGCATGCTGCTGCGCGCGGATTCGCGTCGTTTCCCGCTGACCAATCAGTTGAAGGATTTCGCTGACTGCACACCCGCATTGCTGGAAGCGCGGCAGGAAGAGGCGGTCCGACTCATCGTGGAATACTGGGGCATCCGGTATGACAAGGACGCCCGCGATCTGACCAAGCAGAATGTCGATGAGTTGTCGAAGACTTCTCCACGGCCGTCTCATAGTTCGCGGCGCGTCACGATCCGGCAGGTGATTGACGCGGGTCTTCTGGTGCCGGGCGAACGTCTGGTGTGGGATCGGCCGCGCAAGGGCGAGCGCTGGTTTGCCACGGTCACCGAAAACGGTCGTCTCCGTCTGGATGACGGCTCCGAATATCCGACTCCGACCGCCGCGGCCCGTGCCGCCGCCGGAGGACGTCGCGGCGGCGGTCTGGACGTGTGGAAGCGCACGCGTAACGGCCAGAAGCTCAGTGACATCTGGAAGCAGTTCCGTCTGCAGGCGCAGTAGCCGGCACATCATTGGTGGCTCCCCTCCGTGAGGGGAGCCACACGCTTGTCTATGCCAGCGCCGCCACGATTTCAGCCGGCGTTTTGCAATATTCGGGAAAATGCTTGGCTAGTTTTTTGTCATACGTCACCACATAGGTGGCCCCGGATTGTTGTGCGGCGGCGATAATAAGGTCATCCTCGAAATCGTTATGCGCGTGCCGCAACGACTGCGCCAAATCACATTCCTCCGCGCCAATCGGCACGATTGTCATGAGCTCCTTGAGTTTGCTGATTCCCGACCATGCCACCTCCGGCAATATCAGCTTGGCGGTGGTCGCAACGACCATGGATTCGTCATTCATGAATCGTTCTTTGAATCGTTCCGGGGTGATGTAGAACACGTCCTTCAGCGACAGTGACGCACAGGACAGCTTTACCTCCCGCTCGACGCATCGCTCGAACAGTTTCATGACATCCTTGATGAACCGAGGCGTACAGAGCATGTAATAAATAAGGATATTGGTGTCGCACAAGATCGACACCTGCTTTGACTGCCTCATGACAGACTCCGCTCCTTCTCCAAATAACGCGCATAGTCCGACTGATGCCTGTATTCCTTCAGCCGTTCGTCAGCTATCTCATCGCGGAACTGCTTGTAGGTAAGGCCTTCCATGAGGTCGGTGTCTTCTGAGATCAGTCCGGCCTTGACCAGTTCCTTGTGCACGTATCCGGCACCTTCTCGAATCAGTTTCAGCTTGCGCTGCTTTTCCGCCTCGCGGGCCTGCTCTTCGGCGGTCGTTTCCAATGCCGGCACTTCCTTGCGGTCGGCGATGTACAACCACAGCGACCGGATTACGTCACTCACCGATACGCCTTTGCCCTTGAGGACTTCTTCGACCTCGTTCTTCAGTTTCGCATCAATGCGAACGTTCATTTGGACCATGGTCATGGCAACCTCCATTCCAAAGATGCTATACAGTATAGCATACTGACGTGCATGAAAAAGGCCGGCATCCGTTGGTGGATACCGGCCTTTACTCCCCCTCAGTCAGCTTCGCTGACAGCTCCCCTCAGAGAGGGGAGCCAGAATAAGTCACTTCATGAGGTTGCGCAGCACGTACTGGAGGATGCCGCCGTTACGGTAGTAGTCGGCCTCACCGGGCGTGTCGATGCGGACCACCGCGTCGAACTCGGTCTTGGAGCCGTCCTCGTGGGTGGCGGTGACGTGGACCGTCTTGGGGGTCACGCCCTCGTTGAGCTTCTCGACGCCGGCGATATCGTAGGTCTCGGTGCCGTTGAGGCCCAGGGACTCATAGGATTCGCCTGCCTGGAACTGCAGCGGCAGCACGCCCATGCCGATCAGGTTGGAGCGATGGATGCGCTCGAAGCTTTCGGTGATCACAGCCTTGACGCCGAGCATCACCGTGCCCTTGGCAGCCCAGTCGCGCGAGGAGCCGGTGCCGTATTCCTTGCCGGCGAGCACCACGAGCGGCACCTTGTTGTCGATGTAGTCGCGGGAGGCTTCGAAGATCGTGGTCGGCTTCTTGGCGAGGAAGTCGTAGGTGAAGCCGCCGGGCGTCACCTCCTCGCCCACGGAGGC
>SAMEA3387482__coassemble_905_pt1 | contig 18684 bp, 10 predicted proteins | sample SAMEA3387482__metabat2_high_PE_012 | metagenome-assembled genome bin SAMEA3387482 (sample SAMEA3387482) | Felis catus | biome: Faeces | place: United Kingdom | collected 2012 | reverse complement strand
CCTCAGGCCTTGACCGGAGCGCCAGCGACCTGCTGGGAGGCCATCACGCCGAACAGGTAGCCGTCTTCGGAGAAGTATTCGAAGGTACGACCGGCGAAGTCGCGGCATTCGAATCTGATATCGTTATCGATTCGATCAGCGGCTCACGATACTGCCCTTGCATCGCTGTGCCACTGTTGAATGTGCCCGGCTGGCTCACCTTTGGGTCACCGCCGACACATCCTTGATGCCGATGGTTATAGAGTCGCAAATTCACGACTGGCGCACCTGCCCACGCACCTATCCTGTCATTTCGAGCGCATAATTTGCTACCACATCCGGTCAGGGCAATCGACCTTAATGGCGTAAACGGCACTTCTCAATACGTAAACGGCATTTATTCTTGGCTCCCCTCTCAGAGAGGGGAGCCAAGAAATATCAAGCTCGGCCTCCCAGGAGAGAGCCAGAATAATGCACCAGCAAGGCATTAGGATGGAGGGCATGAGCGATTTGAACGCGTTGAATCTTGAGCCCGGCGAAGTGGTTGGTGGGTATACGCTGATCTCCCGGCTCGGCTCAGGAGCTATGGGGTCGGTGTGGCGGGTGCGCGACGACGGCGGCACCACCTATGCCATGAAGATTCTGCGCGACTCCCTGACCGACGAGTCAGTGGCAGGCTCCGGCTCTGCGTCCACGGCCCTGCACGACCCCGACCTCAAGCCCGATGTCACGCCGCGCGAGCGCCTGCGGCGCGAGGCCATGGCCTTGAAGAAGATCAATCATCCGGGTGTGTGCGGCATCGTGGATATGGAACTCGACGATACGTTGGCGTTCATCGTCACTGAACTCATCGAGGGCAAGAATCTTAAGGATGATGTGGCCGCCAATGGCCGGTATGTGGGCGACGATCTGGAACGCTTGGCCCGCAAGCTCATCGAAGCCACCAAAGCCGTACATGCGGCCGGCATCGTCCATCGCGACATCAAACCCACCAATGTGATGGTGTCGGCCGCCGGACCGGTATTGGTCGATTTCGGTATCGCGATGGGCGAGGGCGAAAGTCACGTGACCCGCACCGGCCTAGTGATGGGTACACCCGGATTCATCGCACCCGAGATTATTGACGGTGCCGAATCCGACGACGCCACCGATTGGTGGTCGGTGGCGTCCGTGCTCGCTTTTGCCGCAACCGGCGCGCCTGTGTTCGGCACCAAGCCGATGATGGCGGTACTTGAGCGCGAGGCCTCGGGCAACGCGAATCTTTCCGGACTACCGGCCGGCACATTGGCTGCCTTCCGTTCTGCACTGGACCCGGATCGCAGGGATCGTTGCACGCCGGATCAATTGCTGAATGCCATCGCCTTGGATGCGTTGAATCCCAACGCTTGGCAGGGCGAGCAGGCGGGACCGTTCGCCGCGGGAGCCGTGGCTGGACAACCGGCTGCGATCGTTGCCGAAGCCGCGGAGGCGATGCCCCCTTTTGGCGCGGCCGGCGGCGTTGACCGCAATAATCCCCGAACCATCTGGCGCGCGGCCGAGGAAGCCGCTGAGGCTCCCACCATGGCCGTGTTCTCCGGCAATAAGGGCGATAACGGCGATGGCGAAACCGCCGTATTCTCGCCGGCTGGCGCCGCTACCGCCACGCTGCCCTTAGCCGATATGCCGCCACGTCCGCCGGCCGGTGCGGAGCAGGCCACGCAACTGTTGCCCGACGCTGCTGCCGATTTCACCGACGACGCCGGCACGCAGGTACTCACCGGCGCGACCACACCGATGCCGGACCAAACCACGCCGCTGGCCGAGCGCACCACCGTACTCCCCACGCCGCAGCCGTCATCATTCCCCCCGTCCGGCACCGCCCAGAGCAGCTGGGATCCCGCAAGCAACCAGCCCACAGCGGTGGACCCCGCCATTCGCCCGGCATTGCAGCGCATCATCGCCCAAACCGCCCAAGCGGCCCCCACCGAAACCATGGTCCAAAATCCTCCCATGCCCAATCCGGTGGACGTGAAGCGAGGGGAATATCTGCAGCGCGGCACCCTGCCATTGATCCTGCTGGCGGCGCCGCTGGCGGCACTGGCGGCAAATGCTCCGCTCGTGGCCATCATCGCGGCCACTGCGTTGTTGTGGCTACCGCTCACCCTGGCCTATAACACCGAACCCCAGCTTGAGCGCGAGGGCAAACGCGGCGGCGAGCGCAAAAACTCCGATTCGTGGATTCGCGTGGCGACTTTTCCCTGGCATCTGGTCAAAGCCCTGCTGCTGGCCATTCCCCGCATACTGCTGCTAGTCATCATCTATATGGCGGGAACCGCCGTGGCCACCGCGGCTCTGGCACTGCCCGTTCACACCATCTCCTGGTATTTCACCGCGGATTGGGGTATTCCGGTGCCGTTGCTCAATGATGTGCCGTTCTCCGCTTCCGGGCTGGCGCTGGGCGGTTTCATGGCCATCGGCTGGCTGGTCACTGTGTTCGCCCCACAGTCGATGATGATTCGGCTGGGGGGCGGCGTACTGCGCGGGCTCAAACACAGTCGCCCGGCGGGCGCGCCATCCACCGAAGTGGGTGGGGCTCCACCTGCTCCAGTGGCGCCGGCGCCCAAGGGCGGCGGGCGCGGCACCGTGCTGTTCACCATATGGGCCATCATCACCGTGGCCTTGTGCGCGATGCCGATTCTGGGCATGCCGATCAACTGGATGCCGTTCGCCTAGAGCGGGGCGGAATCTCACACATCAGCCATCCGCACACATGGCCGTTGTGTATCCGATACGTTCGTTCCGTCACACTTTTACAGGGAATTCACCTCAGATCAGCTCTGGGCGCAGTCCTCCTCAGGCCCGGTCATTATGATGGGGCCCAAACATTGAAGCGATTGCAAGGGGATAGCTATGTCAGATCCGAAGCGTCAGGCCAAGCGTGCCACACGCGCTGAGCGCCGAGCGGCCGAGGAGGCCGCACAACAGGCACGGGCCGAGCAGGCAGCCAAGGAGCGTAAGCAGCAGACCATCATCGGCTGCATTGTGGTGGCCATTATTGTGGTGCTGGTGGCCATCGCTGGATTCGCCGTATACAAGGCTATGCGGCCGTCCAACACCAGCAGCAGTAGCCAGCAAAGCAACATGACCGTGGACGAGGCCTATAGCAAGCTCAAGAAAGTCAGTACCCAGCCGGCTAACGCCGACGACAAGGCCGGCTTCGTAATCTCCAACAAAGGGTATGGCCAGAAAGCCGAGGGGGCTCCCACCGTATCCATCTACATGGAACCGCTGTGCCCCGGCTGCGCCTCGGTGAACCGCCAACTCGACCCGACGCTCGTCAAGCTGATGAACGCAGGCCAGCTCAACATCGATTTGCACTTCCTCAATTTCCAGAACAACAAGAGCTCCGACAACTACTCCAACCGCGTGTTCAACGGTGCCATCTACATTGCCGAGCATGATGACGATCCCGACCACCTCATGAGCTACCTCTCCAACATCTACGCTGAGGATTTCCAGCCGGGCGAATTGTCCAATTACGAGCCGGTAAACAACGCCAAGCTGGAGAAGCAGGCCGTCAAGGCCGGCGTGAGCGAGGATGTGGCCGCCGCGGCGTTCAGCGGCAAGAACGAATACCTCGACTGGCTCACCGCCTCCAACAACTACACGATCCTGCGCCCCGAACTGTTCAACAGCTCCGGCGCCTTCTCCTCCCCCACACTCACCATCAACGGCGAATACTGGGATCTGAAGCAGCTCACGCTGGCGGACACGAATATGGTGGACGGCTTCCTCAAGTCCATTGGGCTGGATGCTGACCAGGTAGGCGTGGAAGGCAAAATGCCATCCATCGGTGCCAGCGGAAAGCCGATTTCGGTCGCCTCCTGATGCTGCGTGGCCGAATAAGTTGACGCCGCGACATATGCAATACCGCCTGCGGCTCGGCTTAAATTGACCACTCGGGAAGTACCGGTATACTAGTCATTTGTTCGCAACGATTTACGCGTTAAGAACAATCGCCTCTTTAGCTCAGATGGCCAGAGCGGCCGCCTTGTAAGCGGCAGGTCGTCGGTTCGATCCCGACAAGAGGCTCGTCGCGCAGAAAAAATGGCGTATTATGTGATACGTAGACTTTTCTACGCATATAATTCTTACCTTGGGTAAGTACTCCAGGAGCCTTCCCCCAATTATGGGCTTCCTGGAATGAGGGCGGAGCGTCCCCCAACCAGCTCCGCGCCTTCAAGGGGGCGGGAACATCCCCTTCTCTCCCGCCCCCCTTTTCTTTTCTTTTTTTGAGCTCAGAACAATCTGACGAGCAGGAATGGTGACGGTGGCCGGTGAAACCGCAGTACGGGCCGGAACAACCGTTACGATGGGTGGCGTAATCGTTCACCCAGCAGGAAGAGTATGGCAATGGCACGGCGTTGGACCCCGCAGCGGTTTGTTACACTGCGTCGCATCCGCGTAATCGCCTGTATCGCGGCGACCAGTATCGCGCTGGCTGGATCATTCGCGTTCACCGCGCGTAAATCCGTGGCCCTGAACATCAACGGGCAAACCACCCAAGTCACCACATATGCGATGACGGCCACCCGTCTTCTGGAGGAACAAGGGGTGGATATCAAGACCCACGATATCGTGACCACCTCGTCCGGCGACCAGCTCGCCAATCATGCCGTGGTCACCGTACAGTCCGCCTACCAGACCACCATCAACATCGACGGCACCGCCGTGCCGTTCTGGACCGTGGCCACCAGCGCCGACCAGCTACTGGGATTTTTCGAGGAAAACCAGAACAACGCCGCGAAGATCACCGTCGACATCAAGAACGTGTACAACCAGCTCACCGGCGGCCTGGTGATCAACCAGTCCGGGCCGGTCACCGTCATCGCCGACGGCAAAAGCTCGGTGGCCCCCAATGGCAAGCTGCCGGCCGCCTCCATCCTCGATTCCAAGGGCATCGTGCTCAACAAGGAGGATCGCGTCAGCGTTGAGAAAGACAGCGACGAGACCATTCTGCGCGTACGCCGCGTGACCCACGGCGAGGAGACGCGCACGTCCGTGATTCCGTTCTCCACCCAGACCATCATCGACCCGAATCTGGCTGAAGGGCAGGCCGATGTGCGCCAGCAGGGCGTCAACGGCGAGAAGACGCAGGTGTACGACGTCACCTATGTGGATGGCGTGGCCGAATCGGAGACGCTGAAATCGGAGACCGTCACCTCGATGGCCATCGACCAGATCATCGCCGTAGGCGCCGCCAAGTCTGATACCGATAAAGGTTCCGATAAGAAATCCGACTCCGCCGATAACGGCAAGGCCGATTCCGGTTCCAACAATCAGCACGAGTCGTCCAACAACAATGCCGGCAACACCGGCGGCAACAACTCCGGCACCAACAACAATGCCGGCAACACCGGCGGCAACAACTCCGGCAACACCGGCAATTCCGGCAACTCCGGCAACACCGGTAACACCGGCAACTCCGGCAACACCGGCAACACCGGCGGCGGTACGAACAACAATTCCGGCTCTTCCGGCTCCGATTCAGGAACAACCCCCACGCCCTCCGGCCGACTCTGGCACGCCACCGTAGCCCAGGCTCAGGCCTATGCCGCCGGTGCCGCCGCGCAGCGCGGGTGGACAGGCAACGACTGGGATTGTCTGGTCAAACTATGGACCCGCGAGTCCAGTTGGCTGTGGTATGCCGAAAACGCAAGCTCCGGTGCCTACGGCATTCCTCAGTCGCTACCAGCAGACAAAATGGCTGCGTTCGGTGCCAATTACCGTGACGATGCCGCCGTACAGATCGATTGGGGTCTGTGGTACATCGCACAAGCCTACGGCAGCCCGTCCAAGGCATGGCAACATTCCGAACAAGTCGGTTGGTACTGATCGGTTACGAAGCCCACAAGGAACACACGCTTATGAACGACACCATTCCCGCCACTGGTCACCTGTTAGGTGCCGCCGATATCCGTCGTATCGCGGCCGATGCCGGCATCAGCCCCACCAAGAAATTCGGGCAGAACTTCGTCATCGACCCCGGCACGGTCCGTCGTATCGTACGCGAGGCGGGAGTGACCGCTGCCGATCATGTCATGGAAGTCGGCCCCGGCCTGGGATCGTTGACATTGGCGATTTTGGAAACCGGCGCCACCATGACCGCAGTCGAAATCGATCCGCCGCTGGCCGAACGACTGCCGGGCACAGTCGCCGAATTCATGCCCGAAGCCACGTCACGACTCACCGTCGTCAATCGGGATGCCTTAACCGTCACCCCGGAGAACGTGCCTGATTTCAGCGATGACGCATCGTTTACGCTGGTCGCCAATCTGCCGTACAACGTGGCCACGCCGATTCTGCTCACGCTGTTGGAGCGTTTCGACAACCTCGGCTCGTTCTTGGTGATGGTGCAAAAAGAGGTGGCCGACAGACTCGCCGCCAAGCCCGGTTCCAAGATCTACGGCACGCCGAGCGTGAAGCTCGCCTGGTATGGCACCGCCGAACGGGTGGGCACCATCGGCCGCAATGTGTTCTGGCCGGCTCCCAATGTGGATTCCGCGCTCGTCAAATTCACCCGGTATCAGGCCGATGACCCGGCTGCCCCGGGAACTGCGAACAGCACAGACGACGGCACACAACGGGAACTCGTATTTCGTCTGATCGATGCGGCATTCGGTCAGCGTCGCAAGACCCTGCACGCGGCATTGAAGACCATTGCGCCCTCCGAGGCATTCTCCATCGCCGGCATCGATCCGACCCGTCGAGGAGAGACGCTCACCATCGCCGAATTCACCGCTCTGGCCAAGGCCATCGAATCGTGTGGAGATGGAGATGAGGCACAATGAGTCCGGTAATCTCACATCCACGCTCAGCCGCTGCCCGACATCAGTCCGATGAGCTCTCCCCCATCACCATTACGGTGGATTGCCCGGCGAAAACCAATCTCACCTTGGAAGTGGGACCTGCTCACGACGAATGGGGCGGACGCCACGAACTGGACACCATCTACTGCGCAATCGGCGTATACGACACCGTCACCGCAACCGCCAAGCAACCCGGAGCAGGATTCTCTCTGGAGCTCGAAGGCGCTTATTTGGGCGACTTGGCCTCCTCACGCAGCGACATGCGCCGCAATCATGCGGTACTGGCCCTCTTCGCCATGGCCCAGGCGGCCGAGCGCGAGCCGGATGTGGCGTTGACCATCACCAAGCGCATTCCCGTGGGTGCCGGACTAGGCGGCGGTTCAGCCGACGCCGCGGCGACCATGCTGGCGGTCAATCGTCTCTGGGATCTGAACTGGCCTATAGAGCGCCTGCGCACCATTGCCGCCACGTTGGGCGCGGACATGCCGTTCTGCCTGACCGGTGGCCTTGCATACGGCACCGGTTTCGGCGAACGCATCACGGATATCGCCCCCGGCAGCCGCGATGAGCTGGCGCTGATAGAACAGGGATTCAGCGGCGAAGTATTGGTCGGCGCATACCAGTCGCAACTCAGCACTCCTGAGGTCTACCACACCTTTGACATCGTGGGAGCCGCAGAAGGCGACCGCAATCATCTGCAGGCTGCGGCAATCAGCCTGCATCCCCGCAGCGGGCAGGCCATCGACGCCGCCACGCAGGCGGGTGCCAGCCATGCATTCGTCTCCGGATCCGGCCCCTCAGTGGTCGCTTTCGCCGCCGACGAGGCAGCGGCACAACGCATTATCGAGGTGTGGCGCGATACAGCTGTGGTCGATCGTATTATTCGAGCCAAATCTCCCGAACACCCCAATATCAGCGTCAGACAGTGACGCTAAGGTAGCAACCAGCCACCCGACCCATGAAAGAAGTCCACCGATGACGTATCAGGTTGATGAACGTGAAGCCCGCAAGGCGTACGTGCGCCGCCGCCAGACCATCGTCTTTTCCATCAGCGGCGCGGTATTGGCAGTAGTGCTGGTCATAGCCCTACTGTTCAATTTCCACGTTTTCGGCCTCGGCGAAGTGGAGACTCCGGCCAGCCAGCCGAATTACGGCAACGCGGCGCCGTGCGCGGTCAAGGACAGCAGCGGCAAAGCGCAATACGTGTCCAACGCTTCGGTCGGCATTCGCGTGATGAACGGCACCTCTCACGGCCAATTCGCCAAGGCCGTGGGTGAAGCTTTGGCCAATCGTGGATTCAGCGTGCAGAAAATCGATAACTATTCCAGCACCGACGTTGAACGCACCACCATCTACTTCGGCAAGAACACCATTAATCAGGCGTATACGCTGATCGGCAATTTCACCGACGCCACCATGATCATGACGGCTCGCGAGGATCAGCTCATCGATGTGGTCATCGGCGCCACGTTCAACGATCTGCAGGACACCAACTCCTCCCCGCAATCCGGTAAGACCATCACCAATATCGAGGGTTGCAAGGCCGCCGATAGCATGACCAAGCTGCCCGCCGACACCAAACACGACGCATACACGGCGCAGTAAGGCGCATACAGCTTCATCTTCGCGAAAAACCGTACGCTGACACGTATTCAGCGTACGGTTTTTTGGTATCGGACTAGTATCGGACTACTGAATCTCGGCGTACCAGCGCTTGAGTTCTTCGACGGCCACATCGTGGTCCACCGGACCGTTATCCAAGCGGTATTCCAGCATGTGCTTGTAGGCGCGGCCGATCATCGGGCCGGGCTCCAGGCCCAGCAACTCCATAATTTCGTTGCCGTCCAGATCCGGGCGGATCGCGTCGAAGTCCTCTTTCTTCTTGAGTTCGCGGACGCGCTCCTCCATCTCATCCATGGCCTGGGAGAAGATCATCGCCTTGCGTTTGTTTTGTGTGGTGGCATCCGCACGCGTGAGCCTGTTCAGCCGCTCATAGAGGTGCCCGGCATCCTTGACATACCGGCGTACGGCCGAATCGGTCCACGGCTCGTCCACATAGCCGTGGAAGCGCAGGTGCATATTCACCAGTTCCGAGACGTCCTCGACCAGATGGTGGTCAAAACGCAGCGCCTTCAAACGCTTGCGGGTCATTTTGGCACCCACCGCGTCATGGTGGTGGAAGCTCACCTTGCCGCCCGACTCGAACCGGCGGGTCTTCGGCTTGCCGATATCGTGCATCACGGCGGCCAAGCGCAGCGTCAGGTCGGGGGCGGGCACCGGGCCGTCCGGGCCGGTTTCCAGGGCGATAGCACGTTCGAGCACAATCATCGTGTGCTCGAAGACGTCCTTGTGGCGGTGGTGTTCGTCGATCTGCAATTGCAGGGCCGGAATTTCCGGGAAGACGATGTCCGCAAGACCGGATTCGACCAACGCCTCAAGGCCGGCGCGCGGACGGTCGGAGAGCAGCAGTTTGGTCAGTTCGTCGCGCACGCGCTCGGCGGATACGATGTCGATGCGGTCGCGCATCGAGGTAATCGCCTCGGCCGCGTCCGGCGCGATACGGAAGCCCAGCTGGGCCACGAATCGCACGGCGCGCATCATACGCAACGGATCGTCGTCAAAGGACTGTCGCGGGTCCACCGGCGTGCGCAACACGCCCTTGGACAGATCACTGGCACCACCGAACGGGTCCACGAATTGCAGGTCGGGCACGCGCAGAGCCATCGCGTTGACGGTGAAGTCGCGGCGGGACAGGTCGCCCTCAAGCGTGTCGCCATAATTGACCTCGGGCTTACGCGAGTCCGGATCGTACGTGTCGGAGCGATAGGTGGTGACCTCCACCTTGACCTCGGTGCCGTCCGGGCGGCGGCGCATGGCACCCAGCGTGCCGAACTTGCGCCCCATGTCCCAGAAGCCGTCATGCCCCCACCGGCGCAGTATCGGCTCGAACTGCTCAGGCCGTGCGGATGAGCAGAAGTCCAAATCGTGGCTCTTTCTATGGAGCAGCAAATCCCTGACCGGGCCGCCGACCAATGCCAGCTCGTAACCCTGTTCGGCGAACAGTCGACCAAGTTCGATGGCTTCAGGCCATACTTCGAAATCCAATGGGCACCTTCCCGCGTGCGACGTTTTTCTGCCCTACCAGCATACCGTTACCCCACCTGCACACGGGGTTGAGTAAGGTGGAGAATATGATTACGCCCGCCGACCTTGCCCGCATGCTGGGGCAAACACCAGATTCGGCGGATAGCCATACCCAAGACCACCTGCTGTATACGTCCGAAACTCCGCATCATTCCGCCGATTCGGGCGATTCTTCCGATGTCGGCGGCACCGCGAGCCACTCCACCAATCAGGCCGTTCATCAAGACGAAGTAGACGCAGTACCGACTGCGCAACATTCCGGTGTGCCTGGCACACCCGCAACGCCCGCCACACCCGAACCATCCGAATCCGAAATATCGGACGCCGCCAGCGACATGCCCGCACCGAAGCCGATGATGCCCACACCGGCCACCGTCTTCGGCATGCATGCCACCGTCACCATCGCCACTACCAGCGGCACTATCGAGGGGCAGGCTGATGGTATCGCCGGCGAGGCCGGTGCTGAGACGATTGCCGAGGTCGAGCCGATTATCGCCACGGCACAAACGTCCGTAACCATCGTCACGAACGATCCCGCGGCGACCGCTCACGCGGCCGTAGATGCTGCCGTTGCGGTCGCCAAGGCCGCCGCCGCGCACACCACAGCGATACCGACTCCGCGCGACGTGCTGATGCCGCCTGCGGCACGTACCGCACCGGCCGCAACGCCGGTCACCATGCCGGTCTCAGCGCCGTCTGCAGCACCAGTGAGGCCCGCAACGTCAGCGCATCCCACGCCGGCCACGGTCTTCGGCCGGCACCCGTCCGGAGATGTTGCCTCGCCGGAACCGGCAGTGCCGGTAGAACCGGTGACGCCATCCGGCCCGACTCCGGCCATGATGCCGCAACGCCGTACGTCGGACGGTCCGACCACATTCGCTTCACTGGATGCCCAGGAACTGCCGGTCGTACGCGAATATTCGGCAGGCGGTCTGATTTTCGATGACCAGAACCGCGTGGCCATTATCGCCCGTCATTCCCGCTCCGGCCATCTCGAATGGTGCTTGCCGAAGGGGCATATCGAAAAAGGCGAGACCCCGCAGCAGACCGCTGTGCGCGAAGTGCATGAAGAGACCGGCATCCTGGGCGAGGTGATCGATTCCATCGCCACCATCGACTACTGGTTCACCGGTACCACGCAGCGCGTGCACAAGCTGGTCCATCACTTCGCGCTCAAACAGACCGGCGGTGAACTGACGGTGGAAGGAGACCCGGATCATGAGGCGGAAGACGCCATCTGGGTGCGTTTTGAAGATTTGGATGACGTGTTGAGCTATCCCAACGAACGCAAAATCGCGTGGCTCTACGCCAGGAAGAAGAACAGGCAGGCAAACGAGTGAACCTACCCGGAGTCTTACGACATTGCACACGTCTGGCACACGCACTGGCGGCTGGCGTCGCCGTTGTGGCGATGCTGGCCGCTCCATTGACCGTCTACGCGAACGATACGACGGACACGACTGATTCATCCGATACGACGGACGCAACGGGCAATCAGACCGAGAATCAGCCCAAGCAGAGCATTGCCATCACGCAAAGCACCCCCATCGTCACCTCCAAATCGGGCTATCGTGTCACCGCGGTCATCAGCAATACGGACAGCACGGCCACGTCAAGCGGCACACTGCACCTGACCACCAATGCGTTGTTCACCTTTGTCTCGCGCACCGATATTCAGAATTGGGCCGAGAACAACGCCCCCATCCCAACCCCCAACGAGTTGGGTTCCGTTGACGTGCCATCGATTCCCGCCGGCGGCACTGCCACCGTCACCATCGAGGTGAACGCCAATCAGCAGACCCTTGCCTCCATAGGGAGTTGGGGACCGAAACCGCTGATGCTGTCGTATATCGTTGGCAATCAGATACTCGCCGATTTGCCGAGTTTTCTGACCCGATCTTCGGATGGGCTCAACACCGCGACAACACCGGCCATGAACCTGACCGTGGCCATGCCCTACACCGCCAGCGGCTGGCAGGTCGATAATAAGGCCATCAGCAATCGCATTGCCGAAACCACCACTTCCTCGACATCAACATCGTCCAAGTCCAACAGCACGGACAAGGCCGACAAGTCCGATAACGCCGACGCCAGCAACGCGGCCAAAGCCACTGATACGCAAGCCATATCCTTATCCGAACAGGATGCCGATACCGCGCGATCCCTTGGGCAGACATTCGCCAAGCACCGCTCGCTGCAAGTGATCGCGGATCCTCTGTATTGGCGTCAGTCCGCAGTGCAACCGTCCATTGCCGGCATCATGCAGCCCGCCGACTTCGACATCACCGCCTATACCGCACTGGACGATACCGCGGCCTACGAAAAGGCCGGCATCACCACTGAGCAGTGGAACGCCAAGCAGGCGGCCGCATGGTATGCCGACGGAGGCGACTCCGAAACACCCTCCGCGTACGCATGGCAGGGCAACAACTGTTGGACGTTGGATGCGCTGACCGCAGCACGCGAGCAAGGCTATGACACGGTGATTGCCGATGCCTCTTTCGATGCCGACCAGACTGAAGCCGTACACACAGGCACCTACGTGGTGCATACGCCTGCCGGCGATGTCACCGTGCTGAAGGAGCAATCGACCTTGGGCACGCTGGCCAAGGGCCAAGCCACCAGCACGGACGCGCAGGCCGAGTCCAGCGATGCCGGTCGGTTGGCCCGACTGATCGCTCAGAGCGCGTTCTACCAGATGGAACAGCCCTATACATCCCGATACCTGCTTATGACGTTCTCCCGCACCACGGAGGCCAGCTGGATCGATCAGGTGATGAGCGCCTTCGAGCAGGCGTCTTGGTTGAATCTGACGGACCTGAAGACCATGGCCAAGGCCGATCCGTACAATGTCAGCGATTCGGTCAATCCCGACAAGGCCGATGATGCCAACACCGCCAATACCCGGTCGGCATTGAGACAGTTGGCCGACAGCCGGCATGACATCATGCGCATGGCCACCTCCATATTGAGGAACGAGATTGATTCCGACGAGGTCTCGTCGTTGGACCCGCAGGCCCTGGCCCGGCAGGACGCCAATGACACCGCCTCGCATAGCAACGATCCGACGCAATGGATTGGCTCTTTACTGGCGCTGCATGACGATATGGCGCTGCGGTCCATGTCTGGCTCCCCCCAGCCGACAGCCACGCGAAAAGCCATGGTCAAAGCCACGAAAACACTGGCCAGCGATCTTCTGAACGGCGTACGCATCAACCCATCGGAATCAATATCCGTGTTCAGCGAATCCGCGAAAATGCCAATCACCGTCAGCAATGACCTTCCCTACGCCGTCAGCGTGCAGGTCAACTCACTGACTGACTCCATGCAGATCGTCACCTCGCGAACCGCTGACATCGATATTCCCTCGCATAGCGACGCTCAGGTGACCTTCACCATCCGCGTTTCCACTTCCGGCTCATCGACGGCCCATGTGTCGTTGACCGACCGGGAAGGCAACAGCTTCGGCAACACGCAGGACACCGCGATCACCAGTGTGATGCGCATCAGTGATGCCAGCGGCTTCATTATCATCGGCTTCGCCGTGCTACTGGGCATTATCGGCCTGTGGCGGCAGTTCCATCGGAAGAAGGACCCCGACGAATGAGTTCAAGCGTAGGTCGTAATTCCCTGATCATGGCCACGGGAACCGCTGCTTCCCGTGTGACCGGTCAGCTCCGCACGATTCTTCTCGCTGCGGCCATCGGCACCACCGGATTGGCGGCCAACGCCTATCAGGCCGGTTCCATGATTCCCCAATCCGTGTTCACGCTGGTGTCCGGCGGCATCTTCAACGCCGTGCTGGTGCCCCAGATCGTGCGCACGTTGAAAGAAAAAGACGCCCAAGAACGACTGAATCGCCTGATTACGTTGGCCATCGGCATCCTATTGGCCATGACCGTGGTGATGGCGGCGGCCAGCCCTCTGCTTGCCCGCCTGTACGTGGGTAGCGACGATCACCAGATGATAGCCCTGACCACCTCGTTCACCCTGTGGTGCATGCCTCAGGTGTTCTTCTACGGCCTGTATACGGTATTGGGTCAGATCCTGGCCGCCAAAGACCATTTCCTCACGTATGCGTGGAGCTCAACCGGTGCCAACATTATTAGTTGCGCCGGTTTTACTGGCTTTATTCTGCTGTTCAGCAAGGCCAATGAACAGCCCCTCGAATTCTGGACCGCCGACAAAATCGCGCTTACCGCAGGCACCTGGACTTTGGGCGTGGCCTTCCAAGCGCTGATACTGTTCCTGCCGCTGGCCCGTATCGGGTTCAAGTACAAACCCAGCTTCGGGCTTGGCGGCTTTGGACTCAGGTCTATGGGTCCCGTGGCGTTAGGCTCTTTGGGCGTGGTGATCACCAGTGAGATCTGCGGCATTATCCTTACCCGTATCGCCACATCCGCACCGCAGCGCGCCCATGAGCTGACGGGTGCCAGCCTGTTCAGCGTGGCAGGCAACGCGACCTATCAGAATGCGTACACACTGTTCATCCTGCCCTATTCACTCATCGCCGTATCGGTATCCACGGCTATGTTCCCCAAAATCTCCCGTTCCATCGCAGCTGCGAATCTGGATGAGGCACGGCACGACCTGGTCAGCGCACTGAATAATGTGGGCCTGCTCATCATGTTCTTCGCCGCCGCCATGGTCGTGTTCCCCGAACCGATCATCCGTGCATTGCTTCCGTCCGTCTCGATGGACGAGACTATGTTGATCTCCTATGCGCTTATCGCCTTGTCTATGGGCATTCCATTGGGGTCGGCGTTCCTGCTGATCCAGCGCACGTTCTACGCCTTTGAGGACGGCCTTCACCCCTTCCTGTCCGCGGTGATGCAGTATGGATTCACCTCAATATTCATGATCATCGGCATGATGGTACTTCCTCCTGAGCATTGGGTACTCGGCATCGCCTGCTCGGTGACCCTCGGTGGATTACTGGCGTTGCCGCTGACGTTGATGATGTTGCGCCGCAAGTTCGAAGGCAATCTTGGCGGTCGGGAGATCACGAGGACATATGCCAAGGCCATTGTGGCGGCACTGGCTTCCGGAGTTGTGGTCTGGCTGATCAAACGACCGGTAGTCGCACTGCTCGGCGCGGATATTCGACCAGTAGGCGGGCACATGAGCTGGTGGTCTGCGCTGGCCATCTGCGTGGTGCTCACCATTGTGCTGGCCGTAGTATATGTGGCTGTGTTGTGGGTGGTACACACCCCGGAACTCATCAGCGCCTATCACTCGATACTGGCCCGTCTACACAAGACTCCGGCCAGTGAGGACGTTGCTGTGACAGCCCAGCCGGAAAAAAGTCGACGCTACGTAAATCAATCCTGAGACGGAGCCCGTCAAGGATAGCCCCGCACGTAGAATATCTAAGACCAATCTCGAACACCAATCACACGGAGCCGAACGCACTATGAAACCGCAACTCGGAGACACGATTCTCAACCGATACACCTTGGTATCATCGTTGCGTGAGGAGCCTGGCATTCAGGCATGGAAAGCCAACGACCGTGTGCTGGCAAAGGATTGCCAGCTGTTCATCATTACCGATCGCAGCGCTTTCGCCGCAATCGATAAGCTCGCTGGTCGCATCGCCGCCACTCGCCCTGATCGTGTGATTCCCATACTGAAATACCGTATGGAATCCGACGTACTTCTCATTGTCATGCCGGTGGATAGCGGCCAATGCCTGACTGACTACATGGTAGATACCGCCAAGCCGCTCAGCTACAGCGCCATCCGGTCGATTATCGGAGAATGCGCCGACGTGCTGCGCGAGGTCATTGCGGATACTCCCAGCGGCATCGTCATCACAACCGACACCGTTCGAGTGACTACCTCCGGTGTGCAAATTGCCGATGCACCATGTGCCACGATGCTGACCGATACGTCCGCTACCGATCTGCGTACGGACGGTCCTGAACGGTATGCGATTCGCCAGCTTGCGGCATTACTCTATACCCTGCTGACACGCACGCCAAGCCAAGCGACACCCACATTCAATCTGCGTGCCTTGCCGCAAGACACCCCTGGCGAATTCCGCGTGATTTGCAAGCGTGGATTGGCCTTGAGCGAGCCCGACGATCATACGTTGCCAATGGCTGCCCTTGTAGAACTCGACGCCTTGTTGGGTAATTGGAAGCCGCTCTCTGAACTGAGCGATGCTGATATTGCTTTGCCGAGCGTGGAAAGCGATTGCTCGATTACCAAGGCGATACTGAAGCCTGCCAACGAGACTGATATCGTGCCTATTCCCAGCACGTTGATTAACAGCAGCAGTCTTCCGGAATTGTCTATTACCCCTTCCCTGCCGGTTCAGACGGCCGCCGTCCCCGCTCCGCACGCGATGTCACCGGTTCCTCTGCCTGATGGGTCCAGTACTGCTGACGGTAACCAGTCTCAGTCTGATGCCCGCCGTCTGTTTGACTTCAACCTTTCTGACGCCTGGGAGCACGAAAATCTTTCCGGTGAAGGCACCGGTGACTGGTACAGCGAAATGAATCCGGCCCCCATCGGCGGTCCGGGTGATAATACTCGGTTGACAGTGCCTATTGTTACCGGCGGTATTCCCGATGCCACCGTGGGAGAGACAACCAGTCGTATTCCCGTGTTCGACGCCAGCGGCCGTGCTGTGGCTCCTGGTGAGGAATCGCTGCGTGCCTTGGAAGAGGAGCAGGCCCGCATTGCCGAAGTAAGCGCCATTCCTCCGAGCTTCACACCGAAGGATGTGCCGGATGACGAGGTTGACAGCAAGCTGCCCGATGAACATCTGTTCGGCAAACTGTCGACCAAGGTCGTTGCCATCATTGTGGCTCTGATATTGGTAGTGGCAGCGGCTGTTTGGGCAGTGCATGCGTTCCGATCCTCCGGAGACAATCCTGCCGATGCTTCCAGCAACTCCAGTGAAGGTGACTGGCCTGATATCAATGCTGACGCTGTGCCATTCGGTGGCAGCAAGAACGCGACGAACGGTGGCGCCACTGACGATTCTTCAAAGTCGAGTGATGACACTCAGAGCGAATCCAAGGACTCGGTATCAGACAAGTCCAAGAAGTCCGAGACTGCTGATTCGTCGTCCAAGAAGACCAAGGCCAAGAAGTCCGGCGATAAGGATTCCAGCGCTGTTCCGCAACCGAGCCATGAGAACAACACGGCGTTTACGATTTCCAGCGCCAACTTCCTGTCGAATCCTGGCGGCCAATCCGGGTACGCATACTACATGCACCTTGACCAGCCGCAGGATGCGTACCGCATGGTTATCACCATCCGCACATCCGGTGGTAAGGGCTATATTCGCGCAAATACCACTGGAGACCCCACTCAGGGCAAGCAGGTGGCCGAATTCACCTTTGCTGAAGGTGGCACTACTGAGGTGAAGTTCACCAAAGCCGTCAAGACGCAGGATCTGCTGCTGTGGGTGCCATCGGATAGCCTGCCGCAGAACCAGCTGTACATCGAAAAGGTGGAGGTCTTCTAATCGGCATCTATGCCGATAACTGACCCAAGAAGGGGTGGTACCGTTCGCATACATTCGACGGTACCGCCCCTTCTTCGCATCTGGCTGAATGACACGGAATATCGTATGGGGGTGTGACAATGTTTCACGTGAAACATAACGTCATCATTATCGGTTCTGGTCCCGCTGGCTACACGGCCGCCATCTATCTTGGCCGCGCAGGTCTCAATCCTGTTATGGTCACTGGTGCGTTGTCGCCAGGTGGACAGTTGGTCAACACCACTGAGGTGGAGAACTTTCCCGGATTCCCGGAAGGTATTCTTGGCCCGGATCTTATGGATCGCATGAAGGAACAGGCCAAGCGCTTCGGTACAACCTATATCGCAAACGATGTCTCTTCCATCGAGGCGTGTGAGAGTGATTCGGTCAAGCCGACCTATCGTGTAACACTCTCCGATGACTCCCAATTGGAGGCATCGTCGCTTATCATCGCCACAGGGTCGTCATTCCGTAAGCTTGGGGTGCCCGGCGAACAGGAGCTGTCCGGACATGGCGTCTCGTACTGCGCCACCTGCGATGGCTTCTTCTTCAGGAACAAGCCTATCGTGGTCGTAGGCGGTGGCGATTCGGCTTTTGAAGAGGCATTATTCCTGACCCGGTTCGGTTCTTCGGTCACCTTGATTCACCGACGCGATAGCTTCCGCGCCTCGCAGATCATGGTGGACCGAGCCAAAGCCAATCCGACCATCACTCTGATGACCAACACAGTGGTGACCTCCATTACCGGCACCTCCTCCCCCACACAGAACACCGGTGCACCTATTGCCATTCCTGGCTTGACGCTCAAACGACCGGCTGTAGCACCGGCCAGTGTCAGCAGCATCGCCGTACGTAACGTGGTGACCGGAGAAGAAAGCACGCTGGACACCAACGCCGTATTCGTGGCTATCGGCCATACGCCAGCCACTGATTTTGCGGCCGGTGTTGTGGACCGTGACGATGATGGGTATGTCGTGGTGCAGGGTGCCAGCACGGTCACCAGTGCGCCAGGCATCTTTGCTGCAGGCGATTGCGTGGATCGTACTTATCGTCAAGCGATCAGCGCAGCGGGCATGGGCTGCCGTGCAGCGCTGGATACGCAGGCCTATCTTACGGACTGATGGTGGCGGACTGATGGTGGCTTGCTGTTCTGGCTGCTGCCTGTGACATAGGAGCAACGCTAGGTCAGTGTTACAGCATGCCGCCCTTGGATAGTAC
>SAMEA3387482__coassemble_892_pt1 | contig 21783 bp, 16 predicted proteins | sample SAMEA3387482__metabat2_high_PE_012 | metagenome-assembled genome bin SAMEA3387482 (sample SAMEA3387482) | Felis catus | biome: Faeces | place: United Kingdom | collected 2012 | reverse complement strand
ATTTCGTACAGCACGCAGCCGGCGGAATACAGGTCGGAACGCATGTCGACGCTTTCGCCGCGCGCCTGCTCCGGAGACAGGTATTGCGCGGTGCCGACGACGCCCTGCGACTGCGTCATCGTGGCCGCGGAATCGTCGATCGCGCGGGCGATGCCGAAGTCCATGACCTTGACCACGCCCTGCTCGGAAATCATGATGTTGCCGGGCTTGATATCGCGGTGGATAATGCCCATGCGATGCGAATAGTCGAGCGCGTTAAGCACGCCCAACATCACCTGTTCGCAGTCGCGCTGGCTGAGTGCGCCGTTGACCTTGATGATGTCGCGCAGGGTCTGGCCCTTGACGTATTCCATGACGATGTATGGCAGACGCTCGGCATCGCCGCTTTCGGAAGAAACCAGTTCTTCTCCCGAATCGTAGATGTTCACGATGTTCGGGTTGTTCATCTGGGCCACGGCGTGTGCTTCGCGGCGGAAACGGGCCAGGAAGATGTCGTCGTTGGCCAGATCGGCGCGCATGATTTTCACGGCCACGGTACGGCCCAGACGGGTGTCAAGAGCCACGTGGACCTCGGCCATGCCGCCACGACCGATGAGCTGGCCAAGCTGGTAGCGTCCGCCGGCCAATGCGGTGGGCATACTGGTGCTCATTGCTTATTCCCTCCCAATCTTGAGGCCGGGGCCTCCAAAACAATGCGTGGCGTGCTGGTCACTCGGCGCGGCAGTCGATTGCCGGACGTGGCCATGGCGGTGTCGGCCATTTCGGTCTGCTGATCCAGCAGACGGCGTTCGATGCGTGCCAGCGTACGGGACACCACCAGCGCGTCTTTCGGGCGATCCAACGGGTCCTTGGCCAGCATTGACATGACAAATTCGCGTAACTGGACGTCCACCGAGTCCGGCAGCGGAGGCACGGGATTGTTCACGTGCGCTGCGGCGATATCGACCGGAGTGGTGCCGGTGAACGGACGATGCCCGGCAAGGCCCTCGTACGCCACTACGCCCAGTGAATAGATGTCCGATTGCGGCGTGGCCTGCTGGCCCTGCGCCTGCTCGGGGGAGATGTATTGTGCGGTGCCCACCACCATGCCGTCCTGGGTGATCTGGCCCTGACCCGTGGAGTAGCTCACACCGAAATCGGTGATCTTCACTTCGCCGGTGTCGGAAACCATGATGTTGGCCGGCTTGACGTCACGATGAATCACGCCGTGCGAGTGGGCCACGAACAGGCCTCGCGCGGTCTGAATCAGGATGGGCAGCAGTTCGATGGGATCCATCGCGCCCTTGCTGTGGAACAGGTCCGCCAACGATTTCGAGGGGACGTATTCCATAATCAGAAAGCCGATGCCGTCATGCTCGTAGTATTCGAACAACGCAGCGATATTCGGATGCGCCAGATTGGCGGAATTATGGGCTTCGGCACGCAGACGGCGTAGCTTGGCCTCGGCGTTGGTCATGTCCGAGCGCAGCGCCTTGATGGCCACTTCACGGCCGAGCTGAATATCGTAGCCTTTCCAGACCTCGCCCATACCGCCTTGCGCAAGACGCGAATCAAGACGATATCGGCGGTGAATAAGCTGTCCTTCGATAAGTTTCACTGCTGCAAAGCCTCCTGCATCATCGCGCGCATGATCGGGCCAGCGGCGAGCGAACCGTATACATCTGTGTTATGCACCAACACCGCGACGGCGATTTGCGGATCGTCCGCCGGCGCGAAACCGATCACCCAGCCGTCGATGGCAGAGTTGTCGGTACCGATTTGTGCGGTACCGGTTTTGGCCGCCACCTTGATGCCGTCGATGGCCAGCTGCGGATTGGCCTCGGTCACCACGCTTTCCATCATCGTGGTGAGCTTGTCTGCGGAATCCTTGCTGAACGCATTGGCCATGGTCTGCGGCTTGGTCTGCGAAAGCACGGTGAGATCGGCGGCGCGCACACGATCGACCAGCGTGGGCTGCATCAGTTTGCCGTTGTTGGCGATTGCCTGCGCGACCATCGCCATCTGCAACGGCGTGGCCGTGGTGTCGCCTTGGCCGATGGACGCCAGCGCAAGCTTGTCGTCGGTCGGATCAGAGGGGAATGTGGACGCGGTGGCCGTCATCGGGGTGCCCGTGGATTCGGTGCCGTCAATGGTGATGGTGCTGCCGAAACCAAGCTTGGTGGCCATGTCCGAAACCTTGCTCGCGCCGAGTTTCACGCCAAGCTGGGCGAACGCGGTATTGGACGACCATGCGACGGCCTCTTGCAGGGAGATCTGCCCGTTGACGCCATCGGCCTGTGCCTCGTCGTTCGGCAACTGTGTGGCGGTTCCCGGCAAGGTATAGCTGGCGCCCGCAGGAATCTTCGTGTCCGTCTGATAATCGCCGGTTTCCAGCGCAGCCGAGGCGACGATGGTCTTGAACGTGGACCCTGGTGGGTACAGCTGCGAGGTGGCGCGGTTGATTAGAGGGCTATTTTGGCCCGCAGAAAGTTCGTTGTAGGCCTGAGACGCGGCTTTGGTGTCATGGGTCGCCAGTTTGTTCGGATCATAACTGGGCGTGCTCACCATGGCGAGGATACGACCGGTGCTGACTTCGATGGCCACCGCCGCACCATCGCGCGTACCGAGCTGATCGTAGGCAACCTGCTGCAGCTTGGGGCCGATGGAGGTTTCGATGGACGCGCCCTGATTCGTAGTGCCGGTGAGCATGGCCTTGGCCCGCTGCCAGATCAATGAATCGGCCTCACCGTTGAGCAGCATGCTGCGGGAGGCTTCCAGGCCGCGATCGGCGGTCTGGTTGATGGAGAAGAAGCCGGTGACCGGAGCATACAGAGGACCGTTGGAATAGGTGCGCAGGTATTTGAACGCGTCGTTGACCGGTTCGGATTTGGCCATGACCGTGCCGTCCGAGGCCAGAATGGCACCGCGGTAGGCACCGAGCTGGTGGTACAGCGAACGGGCGTTGCGCGGATCGTTGTTCAGCGCGTTGGCCCGTACCGCCATGATGATGGTGGACGACAGGCCGAGAATCACGAACAGCGCTACCACGGCGGTGAAAAGCTGACGAAGATATTTGTTCATACGCGAGTGCCTCCGTTAACGGGAGGAAGCGGGGGAATCGTACCGGTAGGCGTGTACGGTTCATCGGCGCCGGCATACGCCGGAGTGGTGGCGTCCACAATGGGGTCGTCAAACGATTCCGACTCGGACTGCGACGCCGTAGCCGACGCGCTGCGAGGCTGAACGATCGGCTCAGTGGCGCGGGCCCGGGCCTCAAGTTCCTTGTTGCGCAGCACGGCCAAAGCCTCGTACTGGAACGTATCCGAGGTCAGCTCCGGCTCGGGCGCATTGGCCGAATTCGAGATGATGATGAGCAGGGTCGCGAGAATATAGTTGGCGATCAGACTGGAGCCACCGGCCGCCATATAGGGCAGGGTCAGACCGGTCAGAGGAATCACCAGCGTGATGCCGCCGACCACGGTGAACACCTGGAAGGCCATGGTGAACACCAGTCCGGAAGCGAGCAGCTTGCCGAAGCCATCCTTGATTTTCATGGCGGTGATAAAGCCGGAGGCAATGATGAGCAGGTAGAGCATCAAAATGGCCAGGACGCCCATCAGACCGAGTTCCTCGCCCAGAGAGGCGTAGATGAAATCGGAGTTCGCAAACGTAACGAGCGAAGGATGGCCTTGGCCGAGACCGGTGCCGAGCATGCCGCCTGATGCCAGGCCGAAAATGCCGGTGACCAGCTGCCAGGAGCCGCCGGGGGTCTTGTTGTATTGCTCGTTGCTGAACGGGTGCAGCCAGGCATCGACTCGCTGACCCACGTGGCTGAACATGCCTGCGGCCAGCACGGCACCCGCGGCGAACGCGATCAGACCGATGATGATCCAGCTTTTACGGCCGGTGGCCGTGTACAGCATGGCCACGAACATGGCGAAGAACATAAGCGAGGTGCCCAGATCATGCTGCATGATGAGCACGCCCATCGAGGCGATCCACACCACGATGATCGGGCCGAGATCCTTGATACGCGGCAGCTGCAGACCGAGCATCTTCTTACCGCCCACGGCCAGCTGGTCGCGATGGTCGAACAGGTAGGCGGCGAAGAAGAACGCAAGGAACAGCTTGGCGAACTCGCCCGGCTGGAACTGGCCCAGTCCCGGAATCCTGATCCAAATGCGCGCGCCGTTCACTTCCTGGCCGACAAACGGCAGCATCGGGGCGAGCAGCAGCACCAAGCCCACCACCATCGACACGTAGGAGAAGCGCCGCAGCACGCGGTAGTCCTTCAGGAAGATGATGAGCAGCGCGGAAAGCACGATGGCGATGCACAGCCAGATCAGCTGACGTTGGGCAACCGCCCAACCTTCGCTCTGGTCAATGCGAGCGATCATGGTCACGCCGGTGGCGGTCAGCAGTAGCACGCAAGGCAGAATCGACTGGCTGGCGTACGGCTGGAAGCGCACAATCAGCCCCCACAGCACCAGAAACAGCACTACGGCCAATGCCAGCATGCCGGCGTATTGCATAGGGAATTCGCCGGCGGTGCGCTGGAACATCTGGATGAACGCCAACGCACTGATTGCCATGGCAATCAGCAACAAAGAAATCTGACGTAGACGGGTAACGATCATTGAGAATCTCCCGTGGCCGCGTTGTCGGCCGCTCCGATACCGGATTTATCCGAGGAATCGGATGAGCTTGACGAACCGGACTTGTCTGACGAGGAGCCGGACTGGCTGGACGAATCCTCGGTGCTGTCCTTGGAATCGCTCTGGGAGCTGTCTTTGGAACTGTCCGGGGAATTGGACGCCTCGGCCTTCTTGGCGGCGTCGGCTTCCTGCTGCTTGGCCAGTTTGCGCATTTCGGTGCGGATAATACCCACATGCGACTGCGCTTCGTCCAACGAACCGACTGTGATGCCTTGGCTCAGCTGGTCACGCCATGTCTGAGGCAGGTCCGCGGTGGCGATATTGGTGGTCTGCACTTCGTGCGAAAGCTCAAGTCCAAAGAGATTGGTCGGCACGCCACGATAAATGGCCACGGTGCCGTTGCTATCTCCCACGTAGTAGTGCGTCTGGCTCCACGTGTACGCGCCCCAGCCAGCGCCGGCCAATGCCAGCACGGCAAGAATGCAGGTAATAATCACCGCAAGCTTATTGCGGCGCTTCTTGGTGCGCGTGGCCTTCTTCTGCTCGACCTGCTCATCGCGGATGGCTTTGGCCACATCCGGGTCGTTGGGGTCGGCGGACAGGCGCCCATCCGGCTTTTGCACCACCGGAATCTCACCGGTATCGGGATTGGCTCGTTCACCGGTCTCCTCGCGGACGGTGGACGGCTGCACCACGCGTGTGGACGACGGTTTGGCCGTGGTTTGCGCGGTCTCCGCCTCGTGCGCGCTGGCGGGCTGAATCAATGCTGCGGCGCGCTGGGCGGGGGAATCATCCTCCCGCAGTGCGGGCGCGGTAGCCACCGGCTCGTTGACGATGTCGGCAATCGGCTCAAGATTACGGCTGGCGGCACCGCCGACCAACGGCGTTTGGTGCGGCAGATCGAACGCATCGGCATCCAACGCCAACGTGGCATCCGCAATAACGGCCGTGACATTATCGGTGCTGCCCGCCCGCAGTGCCATCTGCACCAGACGCTGCGCGCATTCGCCCTGATCGGACAGCGTGGTCATCGTCTCTTCGATGGTGGAATCTTCCAGCACACCGCACAGACCGTCCGAGCACAGCAGCCAACGGTCGGCGGGGTGGGCTCGGCGAATCGAAATATCCGGGCGCGGGTCAATGTCAAAGTCGCCAAGCACGCGCATCACGACGTTGCGCTGCGGGTGGTTCTTGGCTTCGGACGGGGTGATACGACCGGTGTTGATGAGGTGCTGCACGTAGCTGTGGTCGCACGTGATGCGGCTCAGGTGTCCGTCGCGCAGCAGGTAGGCGCGCGAATCGCCGATATGGGCGATGACCCAGTAGCCGGCCACCAATGCCACTGCGGTAACGGTGGTGCCCATGCCGGCAAGCTTGCGTTCGCGCTTGGCCTTGCCGACGATGGCGTCATGCGCGGCCATAACGGAGGTCTCCATCATGCGGGAGATCGTCTCGACGTTGCCACCGGTGTCGTCCTGCTCGATGTGGGCCAGTGACCGGATGGCGATGGAGGATGCCGTATCGCCGCCGGCGTGACCGCCCATGCCGTCGCACATGGCGATGAGATGCTCGCCGGCGAAGGAGGAATCCTGATTGTTCGCGCGCACGGTGCCCACATCGGACACCGTGGTGGAATACAGGAACAGCGGTTGTGAAGCGGCGGATTTTGGCATGCGGCTACCTCAGTTCGAAGGTGGTGGCGCCGATGCGCACAGGAATACGAGCGGGCAGGATGGTGGGGCGGCTGATGCGCTGCTGGTTGACCACGGTGCCATTGGTGGAGTTCAGGTCTTCAATGGCCCACTGCCCGGAGCGCGTGTCACGGTAGACACGGGCATGGTGGGAAGACACGAATTCGTCATCGAGCACCACGGTATTCGAGGCGGCGCGGCCAAGCGTGATGTCGGCTTCGGCCAGCGGCACGGAGCTGCCGGCAAGCGGACCATCGATGATGACCAACAGGGTAGGCTGCGCCGAGGCGGCGGACGACGCGGAAGCGCTGGGCTGGCGATGCGGGCGCGGCGCAGCTGCCTGCGGCGTTTCGGCCTTGGCCTTATGCGCTTCACGCTCACGGCGACGACGCGCGCGCGAAGGTCGCGGACTGAACGTCTCGATGTCCTTGCGCAGCGAACGTACGGCCAGCCAGATGAATATCCACAGCAGGATCAGGAATCCATACTTGAGCAGGGCGAATGTCAGTTCGGTCATAAGTGGACGACTTTCGGGCGTGTGCTCGACTACTCCTGGGCTTGGGCGGAGGCCCAGTACAGGATGCGGGTACGGCCGATGGTGATGGTGTTGCCGTCGAGCAGCGTGGCGGCGGGCACTTGGTGGCCCTCCACGTACGTGCCGTTGGTCGAACCCAGGTCGCGGGCGATCACGCCGTTATCCGTGATGTCGATTTCCAGGTGCTTGCGGGAGATGCCCGGATCGTCGATGACGATATCGCAACCGGAACCGCGGCCGATTACCGTCTTGTCTTTGGTGAGCAGGTACTGGTTGCCGTTCACCTCGAGCACCGGGCTATCCTCGGTCTGCGCATCGGTGGTGACCGGCACGGCATTGCCCTGCACGGATTCGGAGGTGAGGTTGAAGTTGCCCTTGGACAGGTCAAGGTCTTCCTCGAAGATCACGATCACCGGGCCCACGAAGGCGTAATGCTGGCTCTTCGCGTACTCGGTGAGGTTATCGGCCAGTTCGTTGGCCAGGGTCTCGCTACCCCATGCCTCGATACGGTCGAAGTCAGGAGTACTGAGCTTGAAACGGTATTCATTCGGGGCCACCGTGCGGTCACGGCCCACGGGCATGGCCTCGGCGTCAATCTCGCGCTCCAAGGCGCTGGAAAGATCGACAGGCTGCAGGTCTTTGGAGCCAAACTTGGCGAATACTCCGTTGACTGCACCCTCCACGCTTTTTTCAAAACGGTCGAGAACGCTCATAGTCCTCCCTTTCTAATCTTCACCCATCCTACGCGGTGATGGGAATATGAGACAAAAAACCGGTCTTTCACGTGACGATGAGTGCAAAATATCCAAAAATTCAGGGCGGAAATGGGTGCGGCGCACCACCCGAGGTGCTTTACCGGTGGAGCACCTCGGGTGGGATGCGCGTGTTATCGATTTGTCAGGCCAGCGCGTCGCGCAGGAAATCGCGCTGGAGGGTGAGCAGGTTTTCGGCCACGGTCTCGTCATTGGTCATATGGGTGATGCCCGTCAACGGCAGGAAGGTGTGCGGGCGACCCGCCGCCATCAGGGCTTGCGAGAGGCGCAGGCTGTGGGCGATGGTGACGTTGTCGTCGGCGAAACCGTGGATCAGCATAAGCGGGCGCTCGAGTTTCGGTGCGTCCTGCACGATGCCGTTTCGGTAGTAGACATCCGGGTCGAGGCCCAGATAGCGCTCGGTGTAGTGCGTGTCGTACAGCGTCCAGTCGGTGGGCGGGGCGCCGGCGCATGCGGCCTTGAACACGTTCGGCGCGTCCAGCACGGCCAGTGCGGACAGGAAGCCGCCGTACGACCAGCCGATCATGCACACCTTGTCGAGGTCCGGCATGGGAATCGCCTCCCGCTGGCGGGAGGTGGCGCGAAGCGCCGGTGGGTGGTTCTCGGCGTCTGCCTGATCGCCCGCAGCCGGCTGTGCCGCACGTGATTCCACATCGGCGTTGAGCCGGGCGACGGCCTCGGGCAGGGCGTTGACGGCCTCGACCTGATCGGCCAGCGTTACGTCCTTCATATCCTCGAAGATCTCGCGGTCCCATGCCGGGCCGCGGCCGGTGGTGCCACGGCCGTCTGCCGTGACCACCAGGAAGCCTTGGTCGGCCCACCACTGGCCCTCCCAGTAGAAGGACTGCGAGGCGATGACCTGCTGGAAGCCGGGCCCGCCGTACGGCTTCATCAGCACCGGCAGCTTCTCGGCGTGCGCGTACGGGCTTTCCGGGCTCGGCGCGATGATCGCCGTGTACAGCTGGTGCTCGCCCAGTCGCGTAAACGTGACGTTCGGTGTAAAGCCGGGTTCGGCCGCCGTGGACGCGATAGTGGCGCTCTGTTCTCCCAGAATATGCCGCATCTGGGCGCGGGCGGAACGCATATCGCGGCCGGAGACCACGATGCCGCGCTCGCCGCGCGAGGCGGTCCACTGGCCGGGATCGGTCGTGACCGGCGTGATCGTGCCGTTGTAATCGATACTCACCACGTCGAAACTGCGGGCGTCGTGGTCGCCGAATACGGACTCGGTGGCGGCCGCATCGGCCCAAGCGTCCGGCACCTCAGGCGCGATTTCGGGCGCGCGCTGCACCACGGCCAGCACATCCTCGTCGGTCACGGCGAGCACCGTGCGCACGTTCCAGCCAGCCGGCGTGAACGGGCGGCCGTCCATTGTCAGACGGTTGGTGTCCGTGGCCATATCGTTGAGCGAGCACACCAGACGACCATCCGGCGTGTAGGCGGGCGTGCCGTGAACCAGGTCGATCCACTGCTCGTTCGCGTGCTCCTCAAGCACACGCGTGGCACCCAGCGCGGCCCCATCCGCCGCGACTGCCACCTCAAGCACCTGATCGCGGGTCTGACGGCGGTTCTGCACCAGCACCAGCGGATCGTGGCCGCGACGCCAGTTCACGGCGGCCACATACTCGTACGCCTCGCGATCCCAATCCACATCGGCGTTGCCGGTGATGCCTGCGTACCGGTCGTTCTCATCGAACGCCAGCGTGATCACGGTCAGATACACGTCGGCATTGCGGGTCAGCGCGCGCGGGTAACGGCGGCCGGCGTCCGGCTTCTCGGGGTCAGCCGGATCGCTGATGTGCCAGGTCGGCCCGTCGGCGGTGTCGAAGGACTCGAACAGCACGTGCTGCGAATCCGGGGCCCACCAGAAGCCGTCGTATCGGTCCATCTCCTCGCCGGCCACGAACTCGGCCAGACCGATTTTCCACGTGTTTTCGGCCGGATTGCCGTCCTCATCCTCCACGCTCACGCCGTAGACGGCGGTGATGCGGTCACCTAGTTCGCCGCCGATATCGACCAGCATCAGGTAGCTGCCCGTGGTGTACAGCACATGTTCGCCATCCGGGGCGATGCGCGGGTTCAGCACCGGCGTGTACATCGCCGGGTCCTCATCGAGCCATTCGCCGGCCAGTTCACGGGTGTGCGGCTCGGGTGCGCCGGTCTCGTCATTCCAATCGATGTCGGTCAGGAACAGGCGGCCGTTGATGGTGAACACGATGCGATTGCCGTCGTCATCTGCGGAGTATCCGACGATGCCGGTGCCGCCTTCGCGCGCACGCTCGCGGCGGGCCTTCTCCTCGGCCGGCACGTCCTCGCTGTCGGCGGTTGCGCCCAGCAGTTCGCGCGGGTCGGCCAGCTTGGTCTCATGGTGTTCGCCGGACTCGTCGAACCAGCTCAGCCACAGTGCGGTCACCAGATCCTCGGGGCCGTCGGAGCGCAGGAACAGGGCCCGCGAGCCGTCGCCCACGGTCTGTGCGGAGCGCGGTGCGCCGCAGCCGAAGCGCAGCGTGCGCGCCCGGAGGCGTGGGAAATGCTTGATTGCGTCATTGACATCATTGGTTTCGCTCATACCTCACAACCTACGCGCCTGTGCGGTCAGTGGCGCGCAGGCTTGCGACGCATTCCCGGGAATGTGTCGTGGTGTGGGTGCGAGGTGTGGGCGTGAGGCTTGTCCTAAGATGGGAGCCATGCAGGTGACGATGATCGACGAAAACAAGTACGCCGAAACGATGACCGACGTGGTGCTGCCCGCGCTCGAACAATGCTGCGAGGAGGGCTGGTTCGATCCGTCCGCCGCCGAACGTTCGGCCGGGATCGAGCCGCTGTCCGGCATTATGGACACCGGCGGCCGCTCGGGCCAGCTGCACTACCTGTGCTACGACTCCGCCAAATTCGACGCGATTCGCGAGCAAGGCGCCACCGCCACCTTCCGCGGGGCCATCGTCATCAGCCACGGCTTCACCGAGTTCGCCGAAAAGTACGACGAGCTCGTCTGGTACTTCCTGCTTGCCGGCTACTCGGTGTGTGTACTCGAGCATCGCGGCCACGGCAAGTCCGCGCGCGACGTGGACAACCGCTGCATGGTGTGGATTGATGACTGGCAGCGCTACGTGGCCGATCTGGCCGGCTTCGCCGAAACCATCGGCCAGCAGTACGCGGCCGGCATGCCGCTGAACCTGTTCTGCCATTCGATGGGCGGCGGCATCGGCGCGGCCGTGTTGGAGCGATACCCCACCCTGTTCGACAAAGCGGTGCTCTCTGCCCCGATGATCGCCCCCGCCACCGGCATGCCGCTGGGCGTGGCCCGTGTGCTGGTCGGCGCGCTGTGCGGACTCGGCTTCGGCAAGAAGCGCGTGTTCGGGCAGTCGGGCTTCACGCCGGAATTCTCGATGGAAGGCAACGAGGGCGCTTCCGAAGCGCGTGAACGCTGGTACTTCAAGCTGCGTTGCGAGAATAGCGAATACCAGACCTACTGCGCGGCGTTCGAATGGGTGCGCCAAGCGTTGAAGCTCAACCGGGCCATACTGAATCCGTCCGCCTGCGCCGAAGTGGAGACGCCGGTGCTGCTCTTCCAGTCCGGACGCGACATCTGGGTACTCAATAAGCCGCAGAATCACTTCGTCCAACTGGTCAAGGACGGCGGCGGCGAGGCGAACATCGTGCGCTTCCCCGAATCGCGCCACGAAATCTTCTCCATGCCCAACAGCACTTACAAGCCCTACCTCGAAAAGATCCTCGGCTTCTACGACGACCCCATGATTGCCTGCGCCGCGTACTGATGTAGCTCTTCACCCATTGTTCACCGTGCGGTCACCTTGTGGCCCGACCCGCTTTAGATGGCGGGAGAGCCATGGAATTATGGGCATAATGTCTTCTCTCCGCCGCCGCGGTTGCGGCCGCGGTATGTGCCGGCGTGCTCGCGTTGACCGGTTGCACGGCGTTCAATAATTCCGATGACGGCACAGCGGACGGCAACGGCACGTCCGCCACCACGCAGACCTTCCAGCCGTCCGGCGGCAAACCGACTGCCACCCTGAGCATTGCCTCCGGCTCCGAAAACAAGGAAGTCGCCGTCGCCATCCAGAAAGCGGCCGACCAATCCAACGTAGCCGTGACGATGCACTACATGGGTTCGCTGGAGATTATGAACGCGCTCAAGGCCGGCGGCCAGGATCACGACGCCGTCTGGCCTGCCTCCTCGATGTGGATTTCGATGGGAGACACCAAGCACATCGTCAAAGACGCGGCCAGCACCTCCACCACGCCGATCGTGTTCGGCATCGCCAAATCCAAGGCCGTCAAACTCGGCTGGGCTGACGACACCGGCGCCACCAAGCCCGTCTCCACCGCGGACATCCTCGCCGCGGTCAGCGACGGCAAACTCACGTTCTCCATGACCTCCGCCACGGTGATCGACAGCGCGCTCAACGTCTACCAGACCGCGCTCAGGAAGCCCAGCTGGACCATTTGGGTGGTCGATTACTCCGGTTCGATGTCTGGAGAGGGCAAGAACGGCGTGGTCAAAGGCCTGAACGCGGCGCTCGACCCGGACCAGGCCAAGAAGTCGTACATCGAGCCCGCCAGCGGCGACGTGAACATTCTCATCCCGTTTGAAACCGAGGCCCACCGCCCGGTCAAGGCCACTGGCACAAGCACCAGCGACCTGCTGCATGAGGCCGATGCCACCGATGCCAGCGGCGGCACCGATATCTATGAAGGCCTGCTGAGCGCGCTCGACGAGCTGCCCAGCGAGTCGGAAGCCTCGCAATACACCACCGCCATCGTGCTCATGACCGACGGCCGCTCCAACTCCGATCATCAGGATGAATTCGAAAGCGCCTATAAGTCGCGCGGCCGTGATCTGCCGATCTTCTCCATCATGTTCGGCGATGCCGATCCCAGCCAGCTGAAGTCTCTCGCCACCCTGAGCAACGCCAAGGTATTCGACGGCCGCTCCGGCGACCTCGCCGCCGTCTTCCGCCAAGTCAAGGGCTTCAACTGATGCTCCAGGTAATCTGTGGATTCGTTGTCGGACTGCTGCTCGCCGGGCTCGGTTTCGGACTGGTCGGCGGCGGAGTGCCCGGCCTGATCGTGGCCGTGGTACTGGCCGCACTTGGGTATATCGCCGCCTCCACGCTCACCGAGCCGGAGCGACGCATCGGCAAAATGCTGGTTTCCGCCTTGCCCAACGGTCAGAAGACCGCCGATACGATCGACGCGGCGAACGCTCAACTCAACTCGATCGCCATGCTCACCAAGCAAGTACGTGACCCAGCCGTCAAAGCCGAAGCCAACGACTTCATCGCCGCTACCAAAGATTGAGTGCAATACGTGACCCGAGACACCTCCGCCTACCCGACGTTGCGCCACTACATCACCGTGTACGGCGAGCAGACCGAGAAACTGTTGCGCTCCTACGTGGACGTGGAAAGTTCCGGCGCACGCGATCAGATAGCCACGGTACGAATCGAAACCATCGAGGCGCTGCAAGTGCTCGAACAGACCGCCGCCGGCGAACTCAGCCGGGCGGTAAGCGCCAAGACGTTGGGCATTACGGCCGACTCCGACGCCATCCAACGGTTGGCCCGCATGGATGGATACGACGACGTCGCACCTTCGCCTGTGCCTTCCTCGGCTGCTGATGAAGGACGGCATGCGCCCAGTCAGACTCCATCTGGTGGCCCGGCTCACCAGTCGGACCAGAAAACGGACGCACAATGAAACTCTCCAAATCAAAAATCATCGGACTGATCGCCCTGCTTGCGGTAGTGGGCGTGGTCTGCGGCACGCTGGTGTGGCGGCAATCGCAACCAGCGCCGGCCGAACCGACCGAACAGGTGAGCATCACCGGCTACCTGGGCGGCGAGAAAATCGGCCTGTTCGATGACGCCAAGTTCAAGGCGCTCGCCGCCAAGCAAGGCATTGCCATCGACTATCGCAAGGCCGGATCGCTGGCCATGATGGATGCGGACCGGAAAGGCATGGATTACCTGTTCCCCTCCTCGCGCGCGGCCGTCGAATACGGCAATGCGAAAGGCGTCAAGGCCCCCCCAAAGCGACATCGTCTTCAACTCACCGATTGTGCTATACACGCACAAGGCCGTGGCGGACGGGCTCGTGAACGGCGGACTTGTGACCAAGGACGATTCTGGCGCGTACCACAGCTGCTTGATTTGGCCGTGAACCAGCCGGATGCGTTCAAGCAGATCAAGGACGACGTGGTCATCGTCTACCCGACGCCGACCGTGTGGAGCACCCACACGCTGATGGCCTTGGCCGAGAAAAGGCGGCACACTGCTGAACCTGTTGAAAACACCGGCGGTGCAGAAGCTGGCGTGGGAGCGCCATGGCTTCCGCGCGGCCAACTTCGCCGGCACCGATTCGATCAGCCGATTCGGCGTGGCCGGCACGCTCGACCAGATCCCGGCCGTATCCGAACTGCCCAACAACGATGCCATGCAACACCTCATCACCACCCTCCAATCCGCGCAAGCCAAACTCGTGGCCGACATCTCCATGTACGACACGATGTACACGCAGAACGCCCAGCAATACCGCGAGCTGAAAATGACCGTACTGGCCGGCAAGAAGGCGCTCGCCGACTTCAACGCCAACCAAGCTGCCAGCGCTGGAGGCCGAGGCCGCCGCCAGTGGCGACGCCATGCAGGCGCAAGTGCTGAAGAACTTCAAGTCCAAGCTCGACCGTTTTGCCAAGCGACTCGACGACCTCGACCGCATCAGCGTGGTTACCTTGCAGACCGCGCCGCAGATCAAAATCATCCAGAACGCGGACCAGACCATCGTGGACAAGATCGACACCACCATCTCCACCACGATTCCGGTGTGGAAGAGTCAGATGGTGATCGCGCTGGGCCTGTCCAACCAGCGCAAGGTTCTCGACCTGCAGAACAAGGCCGACGATGTGACCAACAAGCTGCTGGCGCGTAACGCGGCCGCCCTGCACAAGGGTGCAGTGGACGCGGAAAAGGCCAACCAGCGTTCCGTGGTGGAAATCGACACGCTGGAGAAGATCAACGCCGAACTCATCGCCACCCTGAAGGAGACCGTGCAGATCCAGAAGGAAGGCGAGGCCAACCGCGAGGCCGCCCAGGTCAAGATGCGCCAAATCGAGTCCGACCTCAAAAACGCCTTGCTCGAAAACGCCCAGCAGATGTGAGCCGTTCGCGCGCCAGTATGCTCCCGTTGGCGGAGTTTGCGGGAACGTGCAACCATGCTCCCGTTGGCAGAGGTATATGAGTACGCCTACTGGTGTGCGTATATATGCTCCCGCTGGCGGGAGCTGGCAGCCGTAAGACTGGCTGAGGGTGGTCACGGCGCTCGGCTCGGCCGGCTTTACCGGCAGCCATTCCCGCCGCAATTTCTCTGTGGGCATAATCCCGGAATGATTGCCGCGCTCGGGAATTGGATGAAGTGAAGGTTAAAGGTTGAGAGCCCGGGAGGGTTCCGGAACCGGCCACGATAACCGCTGCTAGCCCCGCGATACGGGTTGGCGGCCGGCAGCCAAGCCGATTCTCTCCTAATCAAGGAGTACCGATTATGGCAATGTTTCCGGCTTTGATGAATGACACGATGTTCTCGGATCTGTTCGATGATCCGTTCTTTGAGGGTTGGCGCAACACGGACAACACGATGAGTGCCGTAATGCCCGCCAACATGATGACTACCGATGTGCGCGAGACCGACAAGGGTTACGACGTCGACATCGATATGCCTGGCTTTAAGAAGGAAGATATCAACCTTGAGCTCAACAACGGCTATCTGACCGTGTCCGCCTCGCGTTGCAGCGAGCATGAGGACAAGGCTCCGGCCGCTGAGGACGAGGCTTCCGACAGCAAGTGTGCTTGCGCGTCCGATTCGGGCAAGTGGCTGCGTCGCGAACGCTACATGGGCTCCTGCTCGCGTAGCTTCTACGTTGGCGAGGACGTGAAGGAGTCCGACATCCACGCCAGCTACCGGAACGGCACGCTGTGCATCCAGGTTCCGAAGATGCAGGCCCAGCCGCAAGTCGAGTCCAAGCACCAAATCGCGATTGAGGGCTGACGATACTTGATTCGTCCCGAAGTCCCGCTTCGAGTAGCTTTGCCCCCTCTGACGAGGGGGCTCCCGCGAAGCGGGTGGGGGAGAGATAAATCGTAACCAAACCATGCTTCCCACGCCGTCTGCCCTACGCTTTCAACGCCGACTAACCTGACAGACGGCGGGAAACATAGCCAATGCAAATGCCGGGTAGGGATTTACCCTACCCGGCATTTTGCTGTTTCAATCACCGAACCCCACCCTGTTCGCGCGCCGGTCGCGTGCCGTTCTGCCGCTGTACACATCCGATGGGTAGAGTGACTTCGAAACGATGCGAGAGAGGCGGACATATGGCGAACGGCGCACAGAACGCAAGCGGCACACCGGCATCGGCGGCAAGCCATTCCGGCGGCCACGTCGTATCCGCGCGCGCCACGACCATCGGCCTGATGGCAATCCTGCTGTGGAGCTTCATGGCCGGCACCGTGCGCATCGTCTCCGAAAACTTCGGCGCCACGCTTGGCTCGGCCCTGATCTACACGGTCGGCGGCATCCTGCTGCTGATGTTCCGGCGCCCGGCCCCGATTCGCGAGTTCCCCAAGAAATACCTGATTATCGGCGGCCTGTTGTTCGTATTTTACGAATCGTCGATATCCCTCTCGCTGGGTCTGGCCTCTACCGACGCATCCTCGGTGGAAGTGAGCCTGGTCAACTATCTGTGGCCCACGATGATGGTGCTGCTGTCGGCGGGCGTATCCCATCGCAAGCACGCGGTCGTCAAGGTGCTGCCGGGCGCGATCGTGGCCACTGCCGGCGTGGTGTTGGCGGTCGGCGGTAATTCCGGGCTCGACTGGCATGCGGCCGTGCAGCATATCGCCGCCAACCCTTTGCCCTATGCGCTGGCGTTCGTGGGCGCGCTCGCTTGGTCGGTGTACGCGGTGTTCACGCCAGCCATGAGTCATGGGGTGGACGGCACTTCATTGTTCTTCCCCTGCGTGGCCGTGGCGTTGTGGATTATCCACTTCGCGTCCGGGCAGGGGTGGCCGGCCGAGCCGCCGAGTCTGGTCGCATGGCTGTTTGTGTTGATTGCCGCGGCGGCGATTGGCGGTGGTTATGCCTGCTGGGGCTATGGCATTCTGCACGGGTCTATGGAGCGGCTGGCTATTGCGTCCTATGCCACGCCGGTGCTGTCCACCGGGGCCAGTGCGGTGTTGCTGGGTTTGGCGCTGTCGCTGCCGTTTTGGTGTGGCGCGCTGCTGGTGGCCGCCGGATCGGTGCTCAATTACTTGGTCAGTGCGCGCAAATAGCGGGGTGACTTTGCTCATGGGGCGGTAATAATCCCATGGGGCGGTAAAACCCTCATGGGGCGGTATCCCAAAATGACTTTATTCTGCGGTTTCACAATTTCTTCAAACCGCCCCATGGGCCTTTTACCGCCCCATGGATAAATTACCGCCCGATGGGCAGCAGCAACTTACTCGCCGCGGCGCTCGGACGGGCGGCGAATCGGGTCAAGCAGCGTATTCGGATCGGAGATGCCGAACATGCTGCGCCCGCCGGTGGATTCAGGGTGCTTGGCGAGAACGGCCAGCGAAATCGCCCCCGGAATCATAATGATCACCAAAAGGGCCGCCAATCCCCAGTTCACGAAGAATCCGAGCCCCAGTACGATGGCCACCACAACCACCACCGTGACGATAATCGTCAACAGTGCTCGACGTGGGTTGGTTTCCCTGGCCCAAGAGGTGCTGGCTGCGGGCTTTGCTGTTGAACTGGCCGCGGCGTTTGCGGCTGTTGTGCCATCAGCCGTGACGGTCGTGGGCCTTGCCGCCGCGCTCGTCGCGGGGCCAGTAGGGGCGTCAGACACGTTATCGGCGGCATTGCCGGTCGCTGCTGGACGTTGTTCGTTTGCGTGAGTCATATCCACCAGCATATTCCCTGCTTCCGGCTGAAGCTGGGACAAGCCTGCGCGCCGCTAATCCAGCGCCGACACTGGCCTTGAACTGCGGGCGCCAGACCGGATGTGAACAGGCGCTGAACGGAGTCTGGGGAAACCATGAGAACTCGCGACAATTTTTGTGAAATTGGGTGACGCTCTATGAATCGCGCGCTAGTGTTGCGTGAGCTTACAAGGCGAGGAGCCTGGAGCGCGGGGGTGAAGGATGAAGAACTCCGTTTGGAAAACGTTCATGGAATTGTCTCTGGTCCGCGGAATCGTGCCGCGGACCGTGTTCGGACTGACCGCGATCGCGGCAATCATACTGGTTATTGGGCTGGCATTGAGCAAGAGCAAGAAGCGCGGCCGCCTGCACCCGCTGATTGTCTCGCTGATTGCCGCCGTGCTCGCCGGCGCGGCTGGACTGCTGGTTGCATGGCTGGTGTCCGACGTGTTTATGGTGTTTGGCGTATCGCTGGGCTGGCCGGTGATCTTCACCATCGCGGGCGGCATCGCCGGCGTCGGCTTCGTGATCGCCGCAGCCGTGACCATGCGCGGAGCCCGCCGTGTGCTGGCCATCGTGCTGGTGCCGCTGGTGCTGCTGTCCACCGCGCTCGGCGTGGACTCGATTTACGGCGAATACCAGACCATCGGCACCCTCGTCGGCTACACGCCGTACGCCTCGCTCGGCTCAATCGAGGTACACAAGGCCGCGATGAGCGTCAGCGACTGGCGTAGCAAGGCGCAGAAGGGCAGCCTGCCGTCCATGCCCAGCCAAGGCAAGGTGCTCACCGTCGACATTCCGAACGCCAAATCCAACTTCACGGCCCGCAAGGCGATGATCTACCTGCCGCCCGCCGCGCTGTCCGACCGTCCGCCGGCCTTGCCAGTGATGGAGCTGTTGGCCGGGCAGCCCGGTAGCCCCAGTCGCCTCATCGACGCCGGCAACATCGCCGCCACGATGAATGCGTACGCCGCCAAACATGACGGGCTCGCGCCGATCGTGCTCGTGCCCGACCAGAACGGCGAGGCCACGCACAACAGCCTGTGCGCCGACACCACGCAAGGCAACGCCGAAACCTACCTCACCACAGACGTGGTGAACTGGGCCAAGAAGATGCTGCCCGTGGCCAAGTCGGCCCGCATGTGGGCGATGGGTGGGTTCTCGCAAGGCGGCACCTGCACCACGCAGCTCGTCCCGCGTCATCCCGAAATCTACGGCGCGATGTTGCCGGTGGACGGCGAACTCAAGCCGACCAACGGCAGCGTCGGCAAGATGGTCCAAGAGTATTTCGCCGGCGACCGCAAGGCATACGACGAACAGGTGCCGGTCAACGCCATCGCCTCCAGCGGCACATCTGAGCAGGCGCTGTTCACCGGTGCTGGCGAACGGGACAAGGAATCGATTAGCAACATGCGCACGATTGCCGCCGCCGCGCGCAAAGCCGGCATGGAGGTCACCGAGCTGATCGTGCCCGGCGCCGGCCACGACTGGCACGCGGTGCAGGCGGTCTGGCGGCCCGGTCTCGACTGGTTTGGCGAACGGACCGGCTTGGGCGAGATGGCGAAATCGTTGAAGGAGTACCCACAAGTGGAGGTGTTGCAATGAGCGAAGAATCGCGTAAGCACAACAGTCATGCGGCGGAAAGCTGGCGCGAACTGGCCGGCGACGTGCGACAGTGGGCGGACGGTCATCGACTGGCCATCACTGCCACGGTGGCGCTGGTGGTGCTGAACTTGGTGGTGTGGCTGGTGGTCGCGATGGCCGGATTCGCGTTCCCGCTGCGGCTCGACACCAGCATGGCCGAATTCGATTTCGGCAAACTCTTCTGCACGCTGTTCTTGGCGCGCGGCGTCATCCAGCTCATTCTTGATGCCGTGCTGTGGCTCGTCATGCTGTCAATCGCCGAGCCGTGGCTTGGCCGCGCACGTACCGTCGGCACCGCGCTCGCCTGCGCGCTCGGCGGCGTGATCGTGGGCCTGATCTTGTGTGCGGCGGCCGGATGGCTGTTCCAGGACTCCCAATTCGTCTCCCGCATGCAGTTCGCCCTGAGCCCGCTGGTGTTGCCGGTCGGCGCGCTTATGGCGGCCAGCGCGTTCTGCAGCCATCTGTTGCGGCGGCGTATTCGGCTGATCGGCTACGTGGCGATTCTGGTCGCGCTGCTTTACAGCGGCAATCCTGGCGATTACTGCATTCTCGCCGCCGCGCTGATCGGACACGCGGTCGGCCGCGTGATGGCCGGGTCGCCCGCGCACGCCGAAACCGGATGGCACTGGCTGCGCAGCACCTCCTTCGAGGCGCGGCGCATGTTCGCGGCCATCGCCGTGGTGCTGGCGCTGGGGCCGGTCATCGCCATCACCTCGCATAATCACGCGGGGCCGCTCAGCACAGTCGGCCTGCTCATGAGTCCGGTCTCCGTCGACGACGGCACGCTCGCGCGCTGCCTGGCCGGCGCCACGCACAGCGGCTGCTTCCTGCAATTCGACCTGATGCGCGCCTCGATGCCCGGCGCGGTACTGCGCTCGCTGCTGCCCACCGCCGTGACTCTGGTGCTGGCGTGGGGCCTGTATCGCGGACGTCGGTTCGCGGCCACCTGCGCCGTGGCCATCAACCTGTTCACGGCGGGCGTTGCCATCGCCTATTACCTGGTCGTGCCGCTGAGCTTTGCGCCGGATGGCATGACCTCCCTGCTGCAGCACGGCGCGATCACCGCCTGCGTGACGAACACCTTGCCGCCGCTGATCTTCGCCATCGCCTTGGCTGCGGCAATGAAGCACTTCCCGATTCGCGTCGGCTGGCGCCGGCTGATCGGCGGCGTCGGTGCCATCGTGCTGGTTCTGCTGGCGTGCGCCGCCGTGTACCTGATGTACGGCATTGCCCAGCCGGACGCCTTCTCGCCGCGCGCCACGGCCTCGTCGCTGTTGGCCGAACTGCCGGGGCGCTTCCTGCCCATCGGCTTCCTGAGCCATATGAAGTTGTCGTTCGTGCCGCGTACCCCGATGGCCTCGATCGTGTATCAGGGCGTCGGCCTGGTGTTCTGGATCGTGGTGCTGGTCGTGGTGATCCGCTGGATGAGCGACGTGAGCGAATCGAACGAGCGGGCGCAGGCACGCGCCGAGCGGCTGGTCGAAACCGGCGGCGAATCGATGAGCTTCATGACTACGTGGGAAGGCAACAGCTACTGGCTCTCGCCCACGGGCAAATCGGCCGTGGCATATCGCGTGCTCAACGGCATCGCCTTGACCTGCACCGGGCCGTTCGGCGAGCTCTCCGAGTGGATGGACGACCTGACCGGCTTCACCCAGTATTGCGTGGAGCGGTCGCTTTCGCCGGTGTTCTACAGCGTGCATCGCGAACAGCGCGACGCGTTGCTGGAGGCCGGCTGGAGCTCAAACAGGTCGGCAGCGAAATGGTCGTGGACCCGCGCGGCTGGAAGACGACCGGCAAGAAATGGCAGGATGTGCGCACCGCCATCAACAAGGCCAAGCGCGACGGCGTGACCGATGTGCAGTCCACGTTCCTGGAAGCGTCGCTCGATGTGCGCGAGCAGATCGAGGACATCTCCGAGGAGTGGGCGCAGCTCAAGGCGCTGCCGGAAATGAAGTTCACGCTCGGCGGTGTCGAGGAACTGCGCGACCCGCGCGTGCGGCTGCTTTACGCCATCGACGCGGACGGGCGCGTGCTGGGCGTCACCAGCTGGCTGCCCACCTGGCGCGACGGGCGCATCGTCGGCTGGACGCTGGACTTCATGCGCCATCGCACCGACAGTCCCAACGGCATTATGGAGTTCCTGATCGCGCGCATGGCCGAGCGCCTGCGCGACGAGGGGCTTGCGGATCCTGAGCATGCCGTGGAGTTCATGAGCCTGTCCGCGGCACCCTTGGCCGGCATGAACCCCGAGCGAGACAATGCCCGGGAAGGTGGGGTGGCGGCCGGCGAAGGCACGCAGGTGCTCCAACACGCGCTGCAGATCGTGGCCGACTGGATGGAACCCGCCTACGGCTTCCACTCGCTGTTCAACTTCAAGCGCAAGTTCCAGCCCTCCGAAGCGCCGGTCTACGTGTGCTACCCGGACCCGGCGGCGTTGCCGCAGATCGGGCTCGCGGTGGTGCGCGCCTACGTGCCCAGCGTGACGCCCGCCGAAGTGGCCGGCATGCTCAGTACGCTGCGGTCGTA